>Ga0209666_1000111_pt1 | contig 62543 bp, 63 predicted proteins | sample SaaInlV_125m_DNA_FD_184679 | JGI IMG/M metagenome (GOLD analysis project Ga0209666, IMG submission 184679) | Marine microbial communities from expanding oxygen minimum zones in the Saanich Inlet - Saanich Inlet SI037_S3LV_10m_DNA (SPAdes)... | ecosystem: Environmental > Aquatic > Marine >...
TATTAAAATAAGGTCTTAACTCTGGGTATTGTAAAGCAAATGCTGAATTAATATCAATCTGAGTTTCATCTGCCTCTACTTGAGAAAAATCTGGATTTATTGTTAACTCAATAGATGAAGATGAGGATAGGTCATATTTAACTCCAAAGCCAACTTCACTTGAAGCTTTTCCATAATCTATAGTATTATTTGATAAAACTCCTCTATCTCCAATTAAATTACTTGATATATATGGAAGAAGTTCGGTTTTACTTTTAAATTCTAGATCATCCATTATTAATTTACCACTAATCTGACAGATTCTACATGGGTTATCTCTATCATATTTATCACCTATAGTCCAAACTTGTGTTCCATCAAGAGTAAAAACTCGCATTACATTAAACCCCCACTCTTGATCTTTACCACTAGGGTATGGAATTGAATTAAACGGAATTAAAAATTCAACAACATAACCCTCATCATTAATTGAGGATTTAGTTTCATATAATGCATTAAAAGTTATATCATATCTTTCATCATCACTAATTGCATTTCTTGCTCTTAAATCAAGTTGACTTCCATATGCATTTGAAGCTAAAATAAATACACTTCGTGCATCTTGAAATGGATCAAATCTTAGAAAAATAGTATCCTCATTTAGATCTCCTTCCATTTGATCTCTTGGTCTAACCTGTCCTCTAATATTTTCAGGATTACCGTATGCTACCACTCCGACGTAAAGACTGGATTCAGTATACCTCAAGTACACATCAGTTTCAAGTCTTGCAGGAGTATTATATCCAGGCTCCCATTCATAATCTACGGTTGTTTTTAATGAAGTTTTTCTTTCTTCTTCAGAAACAAAACCATCAATTATGATTTCAGATTGATCAACTTTGTTTATGTTATATGTCTTTTGAGAATAAGCTAAGCTTTGGATTATTAGGAAAATAAAAAGTAAAATACGAGACATAATGGGCGCTAAATTAGTAAAATAAAAGAAGTTTAATATCTGTGATATCTTTTCTTAAAATGAAGCACTTGGTAATCTCCATCTTCAATTATTATCTTGCCTTCATCTATCCATTCATCAATTTGACCACTTTTTTCCCATTTATCAATCGTATTGCCAAGAACCATAAGGTTAAAAATGAGTAAAATAATACCAATAAAGAATAAGCCAATTAATCTACCAGAAGAATTATTTTTTATGTTGAATAATACTTTTGAAATAATCATTATAACAAACAATAGTGCTACCACCAGGAATGAGATAACTGATAATTGTTGATAAAAGGGCAATTCACCTACTATAGATGATAAATCTATACCACTTATAAATACACCGTTAAAGCTACCAATGAAAAATTCTTGATAATTAATTAGTTTTAAAACTGCCAGTGAAAAAACTAATAAAAAAACAATAATTACAATAGAAAATACAAAAAAGATAAAGCCGAGTAATATTCTTAAAATAGGAATAATTAATGCTAAAATTCCTAAAAATATTGGACCAATTACTCTAAAAGGAAATAAAATAATTTTAACAAAAATGTTTTCCTTACCATCGTTTTTAGGAAGCTTTTCCTTAATAAATTTTTCAATATTTTCAAGAGTAAGAGGATAACCTTTCATATTCATTTTTTCACCAACAGTCTTTGCCTCAGGAATTGCTATCCATAGAAAAAAGTATGCTATTATTCCAGAACCTCCAATAAAAATAGATACTATAAAAAGTATTCTAATAATTGCTGGATCTAATCCAAAATAATTTCCTAAACCATATGCAACCCCTCCTAATATTTTATTGTCACCATCCCTGTAAAGTCTTTTATTCTCATTAATTTTTCCACTTTCATTTGAAGGCATTCCAATCCAAAAAATCAAATAAGCAATAACCCCAAAGCCGGTAAAAATAGATACTATAAAAAGTAATCTAAAAATAATTGGATCAACACTAAAGTAATTTGCTAGTCCAGAAGCAACACCAGCTATCACCTTATCACTAGAATTTCGATATATTCTTTTTTTATTTTCTCTAGTATTTGATTCTTGACCCTCACTTTTAGATTCATTTGTTTCAAAGTCAGTATATGCTTCTTTGAAATCCTCAAGAGTGCCCATTTCTTTAACTATATTATTTATATCGTCAATATTTAGTGATTGTCTTTTATCTAATGTTGAGGCAAATTTTTCTGAAATACGATTTTCAATATCTTCAAAAATATCTTCATCTATTTTTATTTTCTCAAAATACTTTTTGATAGATTCTAAATACTTAGAAAGTAAATCATAAGCATCCTCATCGATATTAAAAACCCTACTTCCAATATTTATATTTAGTGTCTTTTTCATTCTATTTTACTTTAATCAATATTATTCCCTCGTTAATAGTTGACTTTAAATCATAAGGGACTAATTTATCATCATCAAAGACCCAATATGCAGTATCGCCTAATTGAATTTCATTTTGTTCATCTGTTTCATCTAATATTAAATAACCGTTATCATCTATTTCCCAATTAAAAACTACTTTGCTTTCTGTTTTCTCATCTCTAGTAATTACTATTGCAGCAGTATTATTTTTTTTAAAATCAATTAATATTTCTGTATCATCTAGGGCTTTCTGAATAACTCCAGAAAAAGTTCTTGCAGCTAATTTTTCAAATCTGTTTAATTCATCTGAATTTTTTATTACATCTTTAATATCTAGTATAAATTCCCATTCCCCTAGAAGATCATCTCTATCAATCCCTTGTGATTGAGTAGTTGAAATGAACAGAATAGTTAAAATCAAAAATATATTCTTCATTATTTTTTTGTGTTTATTATTTTTTTTACCGCTTTATCAACCTCAACCCATGATATATGGAGATCTTGTAAATGCTCGTCGCCCTCCTTTGTTAAAACATAATACTTTCTTGGGGGTCCTTGCTTGGATTCTTTCCACGAGTAATCAACATAATTAGATGCTTTTAATCTATTAAGCAGGGGATAGAGTGTGCCTTCTACAACTATCATTTTTGATTTTTGAAGCTCTAATATTATATCAGTTGTGTATACTTCACCTCTAGATATAATTTGCAGAACGCAAAACTCAATTAAACCTTTTCTTATTTGTATTTTAAAGTTATTTGTACTCATTTAGAAGGTACTATGTAATACAAAGTACTGTAAAATATATCTAATAATCTAAAATAAATTCAAATATTTATTTTTCTAATGTTTCTTAATTTGCATTAATATATATTGATATTGCTATCTTTAAAGTAAAACATTAAATTAAATTTAATCATGTTAAGTATTGAAAACTCTAATTTATCGGTAGATGATATTTATTTTTTCTTGGATAATCCCCATGAAGTTAAATTAAATACAGTGTTAAGAAAAAAAATCATATTAAGTTATGAGCGTTCTCAAAAAATTGCAAAAAACTCAAGCCCTGTTTATGGTATAAATACTGGTTTCGGACCCTTGTGCACAAAAAGAATCAGCTCGGATGATACTAAAATTTTACAAAGAAATTTATTGCTGAGTCATTCAGTTGGTGTTGGAGATCCAATTGATCCTGAATTATCTAGGATTATGCTTCTGTGTAAAATAATATCATTATCTAAGGGATTTTCAGGGGTTAGTATAGAATTATTAGAGCGTCTTATTTATTTTTTTCAAAATAACTTGACTCCGTATGTTCCGGAAAAAGGTTCAGTAGGTGCTTCAGGAGATTTAGCTCCACTAGCCCACTTGTTTCTTCCAGTTATTGGAGAAGGATTTTTTTGGAATGGAGAAGAGAAAGTAGAGTCACAAATAATTCTCAAAAAACATAAATTGAAATCTCTAGATTTAAATGCAAAAGAAGGATTAGCCCTAATCAATGGAACTCAATTTATTTTATCGCATGCTATTAAGGCAATTTCAAAACTTGAATATATTTTTGATTTGGCTGATTTAGCATCAGCAATGACCCTTGAGGGGTTTCAAGGAAGTTTAGCTCCCTTTAGAAAAGAGCTTCATGAGTTAAGGCCTTTTAAGGGAAGCATTAAAGTGGCTAAAAGAATTTCTAGTTTATTGAAGGACTCTGAAAATTCAAACTCACATATTGATTGTGATAGAGTTCAAGATCCGTATTCAATAAGATGTACTCCTCAAGTTCATGGAGCTTCAAGAAATGCGTTAAGTCATTTAAAAGAATTAGTAAATGTTGAAATTAACTCAGTGACCGATAATCCAATAATCCTTGATGATGATTTAACTATTTCAGGTGGAAACTTTCATGGACAACCTTTAGCTTTAGCAATTGATTATTTGAAAATAGCCACATCTGAAATTGGAAACATATCAGACAGAAGAAGTTATTTACTTCTAGAAGGCCTACATGGGCTTCCTCCAATGTTAACTAAAAATCCAGGACTTAATTCTGGTTTCATGATTACTCAATATACTACTGCAGCATTAGTTTCTGAAAACAAGTCACTTTGTTTTCCATCTTCTGCAGATAGTATCCCAACAGGTATGGGACAAGAGGATCATGTTTCTATGGGTAGTATTTCAGGCAGAATTTGTCTCAAGGTCATAAATAATCTTGAAAAAATTATTGCAATTGAATTATTACTAGCATCTCAAGCGCTTGAATATAGACGTCCAAACAGATTTTCTATTCCTATTGAAAAAACGTTTTCTAGAATACGCAAAAACATAAAAAAATTAGAGGATGATAGGATGTTAAATACAGACATTGACCAGATGATAAGTTTAATTGAGAATCATGATTTAAATGTCTATCCAGAGCTATGAATTTTCAACAACAAATTTTACAAGGAATTCCAAAAGAACTTCCAAAACCCAAATTAATTGACCCAAAGCTGAATCCTGCTCCAAAGAGAAAACAAATATTAAGTATAGATGAAAAGAAGTTGGCTATAAAAAATGCTTTGAGATACTTTCCAAAAGAATGGCATAAAGAACTTGCTCATGATTTTAGTAAAGAATTAGATACTTATGGTAGAATATATATGATTCGATTTAAACCAAATTATTCTATATATGCTAGACCAATAGATGAATATCCAGCAAAAATTAATGAGGCAGCAGCAATAATGTTAATGATACAGAATAATTTAAACGAGGAAATTGCTCAACATCCTCAAGAGCTTATAACATATGGTGGTAATGGAGCTGTTTTTCAAAATTGGGCTCAATACTTATTGACAATGAAGTACTTAGCAGAGATAAATAATAATCAAACTTTACACCTGTATTCAGGCCATCCTATGGGACTTTTTCCCTCTTCAAAGAAATCACCTAGACTCGTTATTACAAATGGAATGATGATACCCAACTATTCTAAACCTGATGATTGGGAAAAGTTTAATGCTTTGGGTGTAACGCAATATGGACAAATGACTGCAGGATCTTTTATGTATATCGGTCCACAAGGAATAGTTCATGGAACTACAATTACTTTGATGAATGCTTTTAGAAAAGTTCTTAAAAAAGGAGAATCTGTTAGAGGAAAAATTTTTCTTACTTCAGGACTAGGAGGAATGAGTGGAGCTCAACCTAAAGCAGGAAACATTGTTGGTTGTATATCGGTTACAGCAGAGGTAAATCATTCTGCTGCCAAAAAAAGACATGATCAAGGATGGGTAGATAAACTGGTTTTTGAAATTAGCGAGTTAGTTAAGTTAGTTAAAGAAGCTCAATTAGATAAAAAAATAGTATCATTTGCTTACATAGGAAATATAGTTGACGTATGGGAAGCTTTTTTTAAAGAGGAAATTGATGTAACAATTGGTTCTGATCAAACTTCACTTCACAACCCTTGGTCTGGAGGATATTATCCGGTTGATTTAAATTATGAAGAGGCAAACACTTTGTTGAAAAATGATCCTATGCTTTTTAAAAAAAAAGTGCAAGAGTCTTTAAAAAAACATTCAAAGGCAATTAAAATGCATGTTAATAGAGGGACTTATTTCTTTGACTATGGCAATGCTTTTTTATTGGAAGCATCTAGAGCTGGCGCTGATGTGATGAACGATAAGAAAACAGAATTTAGATACCCATCATACGTTCAGGATATATTAGGACCTATTTGTTTCGATAATGGTTTTGGTCCATTTAGGTGGGTTTGTGCATCAGGAAAAGAAGAAGATCTTAAAAAAACAGATGAAATAGCTAAAAATATTCTAATTAAAATTAAAGAAAAAGCTCCAAAGGAAATACAAGCTCAATTAGATGATAATATTAAATGGATCAAGGATGCTCAAAAACATAAATTAGTTGTTGGATCCAAAGCCAGAATTTTATATGCTGATTCAGAGGGAAGAATTAAGATTGCTAAAGCTTTTAACGAAGCTATTTCAAAGCAACAAATTGGAAACGTAATTTTAGGAAGAGATCATCATGATGTTAGTGGTACAGATTCTCCATATAGAGAAACATCAAATATTTATGATGGTAGTCAATTTACAGCTGATATGGCAATTCACAATGTTATAGGTGATAGTTTTAGAGGAGCAACTTGGGTTTCAATTCACAACGGTGGTGGTGTTGGTTGGGGGGAAGTAATTAACGGCGGTTTTGGAATGTTATTAGATGGCACCAAAAAGGCTGAAAAAAAATTAGAAAGGATGTTGTTTTTTGATGTTAATAATGGAATAGCAAGGAGAAGTTGGGCTAGAAATAAACCTGCTATTAGAGCAATCAAACATGAAATGAAAAGAACAGATGAATTAAAAGTTATAATTCCAGAACAAGTAGATGACAGTATTTTAGATTCTTTGTATAAATGAAAATACTTTTTAAAAACATAAAAGGACTGCTTCAGACTCTTGATAATTCAATAGAGTATTTAGATGGTAATCAAATGAAGAAGCTGTCTAAAATAAATAATGCATTTCTATTAATTGAAGATGATCAAATTATAGATTATGGTATTATGAATGATAGTCCAAGTTTAGATGTAGATAAAGTAATAGACGTTAAGGAAAGATTCATTTTGCCTGCTTGGTGTGACTCGCATACTCATTTAGTTTTTTCTGAATCCAGAGAAGACGAGTTTGTAGATAGAATATCAGGATTAAGCTATCAGGAAATTGCAAAGAAAGGAGGAGGTATTCTGAATTCTGCTAAAAAACTTCAGGAAGAGACGTTTGAAAAATTATATTTAAAAAGTGCTCTTAGATTAGAAGAAGTTATGAAATTAGGAACGGGAGCTATAGAAATAAAATCAGGATATGGACTTGAATTATCAGCTGAGATTAAAATGTTAAAAGTGATTGATAAATTAAGTAAAAATTATGATGCATTAATTCAGCCTACCTTTTTAGCAGCTCATGCTGTTCCAAAAGAATATTTTGATAAAAAAGATTTATTTATCTCAGAGATTATTAACCAATGGATTCCAAAAGTTTCGGAAATGAAACTTGCTAATTATATTGATGTTTTTTGTGAAAAGGGCTACTTTAATATTGAGGAAACAAGGTCAATCATTAATGCTGGAAAGGAGCATGGTCTGATACCAAAAATTCATGTTAACCAATTTAATTCTTTTGGCGGAGTTCCCCTTTGTGTAGATCTTGATTCATTAACAATTGATCATTTAGAAGTTTTAAATGATCAAGATATAAATGCGATAAAAAAAGGAAACACTATGCCAGTTGCATTACCCAATTGCTCTTTTTTCTTAAACATCCCATACACCTCTGCAAGAAAAATCATGGACAATAATATTCCTTTGGCAATAGCATCTGACTATAACCCTGGTTCATCTCCTTCTGGAAACATGAATTTTGTAGTTTCATTAGCTTGCTCAAAAATGGGAATGTCTCCTGAAGAAGCAATTAATGCAGCTACTATTAATGGTGCTTATGCAATGGGTTTATCAAAAAAAGTAGGAAGCATTACTAAAGGTAAAAAAGCTAATCTGATTATTACAAAAGAAATACCGTCATATTCAATGATACCATATTCATTTGGGTCAAACTTAATTGATGAAGTATATATTAATGGAAAACCTTTGTTAAATACGTGAACAAATTAATTAAATATTATAACCCACCTGAATCAAAATTATGGAGTGGGAGAAAACCTAAATCCTCTTCTCAAAATCACTATTGGCATCAAGTAATAAAAGTTTTTGAAGATGGATTTGATAAATTAAAATCTGATAATTTAAATAGTGATTTTGGTATTTTAGGATATTCGTGTGACGAAGGAGTTAGAAGGAATAATGGAAGACAAGGAGCTAAAAATGGCCCTAAGGCAATTAGAGAACAATTGGGAAAATTACCAGTTCAATTTGCCAAAAAAACAATTACGGATTATGGTGATGTTTTTGCTTTTGAAGATAAAATTGAACTAGCACAAGAACTTTATTCAAATATTATCTGTGAAATAATACAATCTGGACAAGTGAGTATTGGAATAGGAGGAAGTCATGACATTGCATATGGTCATTTTTGTGGAATAAAAAAAGCTCTTTCAAAATTGGGTACTGATAAAATAGGAATTTTAAATTTTGATGCTCATTTTGACTTAAGACCAACAACAAATGGAGCAAATTCTGGCACACCTTTTTATCAAATAATGAATGAGTTTGGATCAAACACTAATTACCTAGCACTAGGAATTCAAAAACCCTCTAATTCTGAATTATTGTATAAAATTGCATCTGAATTAGGAGTTAATCATATTTCTATTGAAGAGTGTGAATTGATTAATTTAGATAATGTTCTTAATAGAATTGATAAAAACTTTATAAATTTTGACTCACTATACGTAAGCATTGACTTAGATGGTTTTGCATCTTCTCATGCTCCTGGAGTTAGCGCGCCAGGTCCTTTTGGGTTTTCGGTAAACTTTTTTAAATCAGTCTTTGAACATGTTTTAAAAACAAAAAATGTTGTTGCGGTTGATGTAGTTGAGCTTAACCCTAAGTATGATATAGATTTTATTACTACTAAGTTAGCTGCACAAATAGTAAGTATAATAACAGAGAGGATTTAATCAGAGCATACTCCAGACGTCCAGGTATTGATACCTTCGGATTCAGCTACACATTTATTGGAATAAGTAATACCATCACATCCACAGACTGGCATATATTCTTTTGTACATGCAATAATTTTTTTTTGAGATTTACAATTTTCATTTTCTGACTTAGAGCAGCCACTTAACACTATGAAAATCAATAGATAAAAACTTATTTCTTTGAACATTTTTATTAAATTGAAGTAAAATTAACAATAAAATGGATAAGAGAAATTTTATAAAGACACTTGGTGCACTTTCTTTTTCACCATTAGTTTCAGCTAATGAGTTTAGTAAAATCAAGCATATATCTGACAAGCTTCCAATCATTGATGATGACAATGAATTGTGGGAAACTATAAGGTCACACTATACTTTAAAAGACGAGTATATAAATCTCGAGAGTGGTTACTATAATATTATCCCTAATCCTATATTGGAACATTTTATTAATCATGTTAAACATGTTAATATAGAGGGGTCTCACTATATGAGATATGAGCTTAAAAAAAATAAAGATAGAGTTATAAGTGAGTTGGCAGAACTTGTAGGCTCTACACCTGATCAGCTAGGAATTACAAGAAATGCTACTGAATCTCTAGATCTAATAATTTCTGGTTTTCCATGGAAAAAAGGTGATGAGGCAATTTATGCTAAACAAGACTATGGTACAATGAAAGAGATGTTTGAACAGGTTTCAGATAGATATGGCACTATAAATAAAATTATTTCCGTTCCCAATCATCCTAAGAATGATCAAGAGATTGTATCACTATATGAAAGTCAAATAACAAGTAATACAAAGCTTATCATGATTTGTCATATGATAAATATTACTGGGCAGATTCTCCCTGTTAAGAAAATATGTAAAATGGCTCATAGCTATGGAGTTGAAGTCATGGTTGATGGTGCCCATTGTGTGGGACATTTTGATTTTTCAATTGATGAATTTAATTGTGATTATTATGGATCTAGTCTTCATAAGTGGCTTGCAACTCCTTTAGGAGCAGGCCTTCTCTACATAAACAAAAACAACACTCATAAAATATGGCCTTTATTAGCAAATGGAAACACTAATAAAAATGACATTAAAAGATTGAATCATATAGGAACTCATCCAGTTCATACAGATTTAGCAATATCAAATTCTATTGATTATATAAAATGGATTGGAATGAAAAAGAAAGAAGAAAGAATGAGATTTCTACAAAGATATTGGTCTGATAAACTTAGAGGTTTTAAGAATGTAATTGTTAATACTCCAGAAGATAATCATCGAAGTTGTGGAATTGGAAACGTTGGTCTTACAAATATGTCACCATCTGACATGGCTAAAACACTTTTTAAAAAGTATAAAATATTTACTGTTGCAATAGATTATGCAAATGTTAAAGGTTGTAGAATTAGCCCAAATATTTTTACCACAACAAAAGAGTTAGATCATTTTATTGGAGCTGTAAAAGAAATGTCTTTATCCTAGAGATTAATCAAAAGCTTTCTTTTAATTTAAAAATCATCAAACTATATTAGATGATTAAATGAAAAAACTCAGTTATAGTAATCTTAAGAAAAAGGTTAAAAGTGCAAATAAAAAGGAGTTTTACGCTCTTGTTATTGCTCTTTGGTGGATACCTTTGGGATCTCTTTGGAGTATGGCAGCTATTTGGATAAGATATTCAAATAATATCAAGAGATTCTTTGGATATAAATAAAAGTTAAAGATTTTTCATAATACTGATTTCTAATTATTAAATATAAATTTGCGCTGAAATATTAATTCAAACTTTAAATGAATTATTAGGTCTAATAACTTATTATGAAAAATATATTAGCATTAGCTCTCCTGACTTTTAGTTTTTTAGGTTTTACTCAAGATAAAATACTAACTCTTGTAAAAACACCTGCTGCTGACTTTGTTATGGACGGAACATTATCTGAGACAGAGTTGCTAAACGCCTCACAAATAGACATAGTCTACGAACATTTACCAGGATACAATACAGAGCCTTCCTATAAAACTGTAGGGTTTGTTAACTATTCTCAGGAATTTGTATATATAGCATTTAGAGCCTTTAGAGATGATGTTGTGGCTTCAATTCATTCTAGAGATAATTCTTCTTTATTCTCTGATGATTTTGTAAATATTCATATTGACACATATGGAGATGCAAGAAATAATATTGGTCTAACAGCTAATCTTTATGGAAGTCAGGCTGATGGAATTAGAGTTGAATCCTCTGGTTTTGGAAGTAGAGATAGTGGTTGGAGTCTTGATGCAAATTTTGATTATGAATCACTAGGAAGACTAACAGATTTTGGATATGAAGTTGAGTTTATTATCCCTTTTTCATCATTACCATTTCCAAATGCTGTAAACCAAAGATGGAAACTTAATTTAAGCACAAGTTATAGGGATCAATTTAAACAAGGGTCAACTGCAAGAGCATACAGTAGTAAGCTTGATAGGGAGAATTCATGTAAGCTTTGCCAGTTAGATCATACAATTGTAATGAATGATATTAGTTATAAAAAAAATCTTGATTTTCTGCCTTATATAAGCTCAAATCTTTCTGGTACGAGAGAAAAATTTTATGACAGAGTAAATTATGAAAAGCCACAGGTTAACTATGGTATAGGTGTTAATCTTGAAATCAACAAAAACTTATCTCTTGAGGCTACTTTAAATCCAGACTTTTCTCAAGTAGAAGCTGATGTAACTAAAATTGATATTAATTCACCTACAGCAATAAACTATCCTGAACGAAGGCCCTTTTTTAATAGAGGTATAGATGTTCTTGATTACACTATGGATGTATTTTATTCCCGATCTATTAATAACCCTTCTTTTGCATCGAAAGTTCTAAATCAAGGAAGAAAATCAAGAATATACATGCTTACTGCTATTGATCAAGATTCACCATATATAGTCCCTACTCAATTTGAGTCTTTTTCGGGCGTGGGAGGTAGAAGTTTTAATAATGTTCTTAGATATCAGAATATATTAAGCCCAAATATCCAAATTGGAGCTTTAGCAACAAACAGACTATATGATGCTGATGCTTATGGAAATTTGATTGGACTGGATGGTTTGTTTAAATTTTCAGGCGGCTGGAAATTTGAGTTGGAATATTTTAGAAACTCTAACAAAGAACCAGAATCAGATTGGATAGATTCAGACAAAATGTTTTCAAAGTATACTGTAAAACTTGATGGAGAAAGTTTTAGTGGTAATGCACTTTATAGTGAACTTAGAAGAGATACAGATTCATGGAGGTCATTTATTAGGTATACTGGTATTTCGCCAACATTTAGAGCGGATAATGGTTTTATTGTTGAAAATAATCTAAAAAAGTATGAAATATGGCATGGATATTACAAGTATCCAGACAAGAAACTTTTAAGAAATTACAGAATTAGTGCCAGATATGATAGAGAATATAGTTATTCAAATAACTTAAAGAGGTCAGCATTTGAAGCATATATTTCTTTTCTTACTATACTTAACACTGATATTTTTTACAACTATGAGTTTGCCTTTTATGATTCTCATTTAGTTTCAGAATTTGAAAATTTTAAAAGTCATTACATAATGATATCATCTAAGCCTTTTGATTTTATTAGTATTAGAGGTGGGCTTGGAACTGGAAATGAAATAGCTTATCGTGAGGATATTCCAGAGCTAGGAGAGAGGTTGACCTTTAACACTTCAATCGAGATTACTCTTAATGATAATCTGCGAATTAAACCTTCAATTAATTTTTCTAGATTAAAAAAATTGGATTCTGATGAATACTTTTTTGATGGTTATATCGCAAGGCTTGATATTAGATATCAATTTACTAATTCTTTAGACTTTAGAGTTATCTCTGAGTATAATGAATTTTCTGATCAATTTTTTGCCCAGCCACTAATATCATGGAGGCCTAATCCTGACACAATTTTCTATTTTGGAGGAAATCAAAATTTTGTAGATGAATTTGTTGATTATAACTCTCCAAACTACAGAGTTAATAAATCACAACTATTCATGAAGTTTCAGTACTTAATAAAGTCTTAATTTACTTTTATTCATATAGTTAGGTTTTGCATATTATCCTCAGATATTAGCTGTATCAAATTTTTTTTGCTTTACTTTTTTAAATTAATCTTTAAAAGGTATTATAATTAAGAATTTTTCTTAAATTTAAATTAACTATAACCAATGCAGATTAATTCAAAAAGTATTTTCCTTAGAAGAGTTAACGAGGCTCTTCTTTTAAAAAAGATCTCTAGGAGAACTGCAAATCATTTCATGTCCGTTTACAAAAAGTTTGATTCTAAAAAAAGATCAGAAGCAGATGATAAAGCAGATGAGCTTTTGGCAGAATTAATATCGGAATCTTCAATTAAACAAAGGCGTTAATTTTATTTAATTGCCCAGCATTCAATTTCTACCTTAGCTCCTAAGGCTAAACCTGTTCCAGCAAAAGCACTTCGAGAAGGTCTTTTACCATCTTTAAAAAACTTTATATACTCTTCACTCATTTGACCCCATTCAGATATATCGGATAACATACAAGTACATTTGAAAACTTTATCCATAGAGCTTCCAAGTGCAAGTAAAACCCCTTCTATGTTTTTCATTGTTTGCTTTGTTTCTTCTTTAATACCTCCTGGAACTAATTCATTGGTCCCTGGAATGTTTCCAACTTGCCCAGCGACGTATATTACATTGTTTACAATTGTTGCATCAGAAAAAGGAAAGTCTAATTTTTTTGTCATTTCTGAATTATAGTAATCAATTTGAGTGCTTGGACCATTATTATTATTTATAACTCTTGTCCCAACACAAGAGGTAGTTAATATAAGAAGTAGCAATATTAGTTTTTTCATTGTCAATTTTTTTGAGTAGTAAAGGTTACAATTTTTTTCTATTTATACTAATTATTTATTATTAAATAGCAATATTAATTATGTATTAAAATATGTATTATTAATACAATAATATATTTTTTAAATATTCTTTAATTCCTTAAATAATCGTAAATATTATATAAAATGTATTAAATTTTTACAATTAATAATAAGTTATAATTTAAATATTCATATATAAATAGTACACCTTATAATAATTACAAGATATATAGTAATAATAGTTATATATTTGTTACTTAAACAATTACAATGAAAAATTCAATTTTAATTACACTTTTTACATTTGCTATTTTTTTAAGTGGGTGTGATACTAATACTCCTGAAAGAGCAATTGGTTTTGTTACTGGAGAAAATTCTGACACACAATGGCATCTTGGAACTCAAGAAGCAATTGATGTTGTAAACACTGTTGATCAGCTATGGGCTAATCAGGATTATGAAGGAATGAGACAATATTTTGCTGATTCTGTAGAAGTTATAAGACCTAACGGTTCTACTACTAATACTTTTGATTCCTTTGTTGAATCATTTAGTACAGGGGACAATGCTACTTGGTCCTACAACTATGCCTACTCTGTTGATCTTGATCCATCAATAGGTGGTGAACATGTTCAGGCAGGTTTTTTAATTACTTATCCTGCAACTGATGATCGTGAGGAATATTCTAATTTACAACATGAAAGTTATTATGTAGTGGATGGAAAGATTATTACTTTAAGACAGTTCTCTATTAGAGGTGATTCTCAGTAGTTGTTAATATTTTGTAGACAACTATATTTATGTTTAACCTCTTTTATAACTATTAATCAATAATTTAAAGTTGTTAATAGTCTTAAAATCATCTTTATAAATAAAAAAACCCTCAAGTTTATACTTGAGGGTTTTTAATTAACCATAAACCAATTTATGTTAGCAGAAAGCCAACACGTAAATCTATCAAGATTTAGAAGTTATCACTACTATTAGATAAAATAATTATTAACATTTTTATTCAAAAGAAGCATTAACATCACCAAAGAAAGCATATTCAGTAGCTGTGTGTACTTGACCATCTTCATTGAAAGTTAATACAACATAATGCTTGGTCTTTGCAGTTTTACCTGTTTGTGAATTTTTCATACTCCAAGTACCGTACATTCTTATGTTATTTGGGCCAGACATTGCTTCAGATACTGGATACGTATTACCTCCCCAAAATCCAACATCAGTTCCTGGTAAGCCTTCACCTTCAGTATATGTCATCTCATCAAATGTATCCATCCAATATTGGATACTTTGCTTTAAAGATTCAATCCCAACAGTACTTCCATTAGGACCTGTCCACTGAATTGAATCTGCCATAAATGATATTGCTTTATCAAAGTTTTCTTCTTCAAAACCCTGAATCCAAGAATCTTTTATAGTTTGAACATTTTGTTCAAATGTATTAGAATCTGCTTCGCTAACACCTGTTGTTGGAGCTTCACATGAAGCAAATAAAATAATTAATAATAAAGCTAGTTTTCTCATAATTTAATTTTTTTATACCTTAAAAATAAAAAAAACCCCTGTAAATCAGGGGTTTAATTATAATAAAATGTTAAACTTTATTTTATTGGATCTACATCATATGCTTCTACAAATTTAGTTCTATCATAGAATGCACCAGTCCATTGGATTTTTTTATCCTCACCTACAAAGAAAGTTGCACTGTGATAAGGAACAGTAATTGATGTATCATCGTTAGCAAAAGTTTGAGGACCCCAACTTAAAAGAACATGAAATTCAAACTCTTCACCATCTTCATTAGTATCCGTCCCTTTCATTGCCATGTAATTTGTATCATCTCCAGATGTAATATTCCAGATACTTGTAGTTGATTCAAGCATATCTCTTATAGCATCTTTGCCTTCCATGTTCACTCCGTTAGGAAAAGACCACATAGCATCATCAGCATACATGTCAACAACTGATTCAATATCACCTGAATTCATAGCTTCATATTGCTTATTTGTTAGCTCTACTAATTCTGATTCATCGATAATAGTTGGATAATCTGAACTTATATCAGATTGATTGTTTTCGCAACTTATTATTGCAAAACTTAGTAATAGTGTTAAAAATATTTTTTTCATTTTGATTGATTTATTGGTTGATCTTAAATATAAGATATATTTCCTAAATTGGCTATATGAGAAAAATCCATAGACTATCGTTACTATTTATAATCATTACTTCTACAAATTTCATTTTTGCTCAAAGCAAGGTTTTTGATAATCTTACTATGAAAAGTGAAATTCTAAACATGGAGAGAAATTATGCAGTATATCTTCCACCGGATTATGAAACTTCATCTAGAAGTTACCCTGTGCTTTATTTACTTCATGGACTTGGTGATAACCAAACTGGATGGATACAATTTGGAGAAGTTAAAAAAATAGCAGATAGCTCAATTATCAATGGTAATGCAACACCAATGATTATAATTATGCCAGATGCAAATACAGGAAAAATAGGATACTTTAATATTCCATCTCAAGATTGGATGTATGAAGATTTCTTTTTTGAAGAATTAATGCCCTATGTTGAATCAAAGTATAGAATAAAATCTGATAAAAGATTTAGAGCTATATCAGGTCTATCTATGGGAGGAGGAGGAACTCTTACATATGCACTCCACAGACCAGATCTTTTTTCTGCTGCTGCTCCATTAAGTTCTGCAACAGGTTCACTTGATGTTGATGAATCTTTAAAGAGACTAAAAGCATATGGATTTACATTTACTAGAGAAGAAATGAAATCTCTTCTAGAGTCCAATCATCCACTTAATTTAATTAATGATATATCTCTTAATAATTTAAATTCAGTGAGATGGTATATTGATTGTGGAGATGATGACTACCTATATGAGGATAATAGTTTGCTCCATATTGCATTTAAGAAAAAGGGAATAAATCATGAGTATCGTGTTAGGGATGGAGCTCATACATGGACCTATTGGAGAGAATCTCTTCCAACTGTATTAGAATTTGTTTCTCAGGGATTTCATCAATATTAGTTTAGCTAAAAACTAATTCAAATACAATAGTAATCTGGTTATCAATTTTTCTTAGTAACAAGGAGGGACGATCAACTGAATAATCTGATAAATTTATTGTGAATTCACCAAATAGTTTAGTAGTATTTTCAATATTGGTTGATATAACCATAACATCAATACTTCTTTCAATGCCATGAAATTCAATTAAGCCTACAATATTCAGCATACCATCTACTTCTTCAATATTTAGAGATTTAAAAATTATATTGGGATATTTTAGTGCTTCCAGAACCCTGTAAGAGTTACTGTCAAGACTAGAGTTGCCACTTTTAAAATCTTCAACTTTAGCAACTACTCCAATATTTGTAATAGAATCATTATTTACTTGAATCAGACCTGAAACATTGTTATTTTGAGATGACCATTTATGTAAAAAATGACTTCCAGAATAATTAATCTTAGATTTATCTGAGTCAATTTTTTTAATTTCTTGAGAAATTAAACTATTGGTAGATAGAATTAATAAAAGAGCTAGTATTCTCATTAAAAATCAAGTATTATAGAAAACATAGCAAAGGAATAACTAGCAAAGGCAGTATACGCCGATGCTCTATGTGCTTTTTTATCTTCATCTGAAAGTACATTAGTCATTATCATAGCTGGAACATGAATATTTGCAAGAATCTTGTGAATCTTTATGTTATTAATTCCTTCCTTTTCTCTAGAAACTAATGGAGGAGGAGCAAATAAAGATAGACCAGCTCCTGTGAAGTAAGTAGCAGTAACAATTTTACCAACAGTTTTATGAGTATCATAGTATGAATAATCACCATTATAAACTTTGCCACCTAAAATTCCCTGAGCAATCATACCTGCAAAAGTAATATAGCCAAGTATTTGATGAGCGTTTAGCATCTTTTCTCGTATTATTAATTCTTTTTCTCTATTCTCAAGAGTAAGGTTTGAAATACCAGTTTTTCTTAATAGGCCTTTGTTTCCCCAAAGAATTTTTTGAGTAAAAATCATTTTTTCAGGGAGTAATGAAGGTTTTTCATCATTTATTAAACTCTCAAACTCTTCAAAAAAATCTTGATTGTTTTGACTATAGGTTAAATTACTAACAGAAATAAGAACAAAAAATAAGATTATATGTTTTGTCCTAAGGAGTTTCATTTATGACTTTGTAATTGTTAGAGTATCTCCTGATAATGAAGCAGAATATTTTTTAAGTCCACCTGTGGTTGAGCCAGAATTACATTCTTTTGCATCATTCCCGTCAATAGAAAAGCTATTACCATGAGTTGCACATTGAAATTTTTCGTTAGAATAAGACCATGCATTCTTTGACCCATTGTGTGGACAACAGTTATCAAAAGCTCTAAATTCCGAATTAGATATTTTTAAAACAAGTAAATCCACAGATGTTAAATTAACAAAGTCTCCTGGACTAGCCAAATTACTAAAATTAGAGTTAGTTAGATCTAATGTGATTGTATTACCACTTTCAGTAATCCCATTGCTAGATTGAGAATCATTGCCATATGGATCACTTGAATTACCATTGGAATTAGAGGTGTAAGATGAGGCCTCATCGTCTGATTTAGAACAAGCTTGAACAAATGAAAGTCCAAAAAAAGCAAATGTTACAGTTGGGCAAGTATTTTGTAAAAATTTTCTTCTTTCCATAAAAAATGTTTTAATTTTCAATAAATCTAAGTTGTATAATTATCAAATAGGCTAATTAGATTACACTTTAATATACTTTTAACTATATCAAATGAAAAAAATTGAAGTTGAAAATAACATTAAAATTGCAGAAACTCTGCCTTCAAGTTTTTATAAATCTGAAGTTATTTTTGATGAATTAAAAGAAAAGGTTTTTTATAAATCCTGGCAATTAATTGATCATAAATCTGTGTTACCAGTTAACACAAATGCTTATCCTTTTGATTTTATTAAAGATTACATAAGTGAACCTTTAGTATTAATTAAAGATGATAATAATGATTTTAAATGTTTAACGAATGTATGTACACATCGAGCTAACATAATTATAAATGATCGCTGTAAGATTAATGATTTAAGATGTATGTATCATGGCAGGAAATTTTATTTAGATGGAAAGTTTAAATCAATGCCAGAATTTGAAGATGCTGAAAATTTTCCAAGGGAATGCGATGATTTAAAAGAATTTAAAATTAAAAAACTTGGCCCTTTCCTATTTGTAGGTTTAGAACCTAGCTTTGACATTGGATCAGTTTTTAAAGAAATTATAGAACGAGTAAGTTTTATTCCTTTAGACAAATTGACTCATAGAGGTGATTTAAGTAAAGATTATTTAGTGAATTCTCATTGGGCTCTTTATTGCGATAATTATCTAGAAGGATTTCATATACCTTTTGTTCATAATGACTTAAATAATGTACTGGATTATGGGGATTATGACACAGAAATCTATGAAAATTATAATCTTCAAGTTGGCTATGCTAAGGATGGAGAGGAGATTTTTGATATTCCGGAAAATCATATTGATCATGGAAAAAATGTTGCAGCATATTATTATTGGTTATACCCTAATATAATGCTCAATTTTTACCCTTGGGGACTTTCAATAAATATTGTTAAACCAATCAATATTAGTAAAACAAAAGTTCAATTTTTGACATATGTATTTGATGAATCTAAATTAGAGACTGGTGCCGGATCTTCACTTGATAAAGTTGAAAGAGAAGATGAGTTTGTTGTTGAGGGAGTTCAAAAAGGAATAAACTCAAAATTTTATAAAGCTGGTAGATTCTCTCCTTCAAAAGAAAAAGGTGTTCATCATTTTCACACTTTATTATCTAAATCATATAACTCATAATTTGAAAAAATCATTATTAATTTATTTACTTTCTATTAATATCTTAACTGCTCAAAATTATGAGGTAGATAAAGACAGAATTATAGACTTATTTGAAAATTTAAAACAATTAGGTATAAATGAAAATGGAGGAAATGATCGAATTGCATATAGTGATTATGATATTCAGGCAAGAAAATATCTTGCAAATAAGCTAGAAAATATTGGAGCAAAAGTATATACAGATTTTGCTGGTAATCTGATTGCCAACTATAATCCTTCAAATAGTAAGTTAAAACCTATTTCATTTGGATCTCATATCGATGCAGTTCCAAATGGGGGTCATTATGATGGCCAAGTTGGAGTTATAGGATCTGTTGAATTACTTCAAACAATACACCTTAATAAAATTAAACTTAATCATCCTCTTGAGTTATTAGTATTTTCAAATGAGGAAGGAGGTGTTTTTGGAAGTAGAGCATTAGCAGGAAAAATAAATAATGAAACATTAGAGGTTGTTACTGCTTCAGGTTACTCAAACAGTGAAGGAGTTGATCGAATTGGTGGAAATTCGCAAAGAATTTTTGAAGTAAAAAGAAAACTTGGAGATATTCATGCATTTATTGAAATGCACATTGAGCAGGGAAATAACTTATATAGTGATAATATTGATATTGGAATTGTCAATGGGATTGTAGGTCTTAAGTGGTGGAATGTTGAGATTGTAGGATTCTCTAATCATGCAGGTACAACACCAATGAATCAAAGACAAGATGCTATGATTGCAGCTGCAAAATTTATTCTAATGGTAAATGAAACTGTAAACTCTTTTGAGGGAACTCAAGTTGGAACAGTGGGAAGAATTTCTGCCCTGCCAGGGGTTCCAAATGTTATTCCAGGAACTGTGAATTTAAGTCTTGAGCTAAGAGATTTAAGCTCAGAAAAAATTTCAATGATTTACAATAAGATTATAGAAAATACAAATCTAATTGAGAGTGAAACAAATACCTCGTTTTCTTTCAGTCCAATTGATGCAACAGGAGATCCGGCATTAATGGACAATAGATTAATGAAAGTAATTGAGCAGGTTTCTGATAGTTTTGGGTATAGCTCAGTAGTAATGCCAAGTGGAGCTGGGCATGATGCACAAGACATGGCTATAATAGCTCCATCTGCTATGATTTTTGTGCCGAGTAAGGAAGGAATCAGTCACTCTCCAAAGGAATTTACTGATTTTGATATGATAAAAAAAGGGACTGATGTAATGCTTAATTCAATATTGAAATTTGATAACTTAAAAATAGATTAACTATGAAAAAACTGTTTATGTACTTTACAATAGTTATCTCTTCATTTTCTTATTCTCAAAAGAAAGCACTTGTAGGAGGTACATTAATTGATGGCTATGGAAATACACCAATAACAGATAGCGTTATTTTAATTGATGGAGATATAATAACAGGAGTTGGAACAATTGAGACTCTAAGCATACCTGATAGTTATGAAATTATAAGTACGGAGGGAATGTCTGTATTACCTGGATTATGGGATATGCATGTTCATTTAATGATAAATGGACACTCAGACTATGGTTACTGGGATAAGACCTATCCTGAATTATTTCAAGATGTGATTATGCCTTCATCTGCTCACCAATTATTAATGGCTGGTGTTACTAGTGCAAGAGATCTTGGTGGCCCTCTTAAAGAAAGCATCAATGTAAGAGATAAAATTAACTCAGGGGAAATACCTGGACCTACAATGTATGTTAGTGGTCCATTTATTCAAAAAAAACCATATCCAGGAACTGAGCTTTTTAGATGGGGAGTAAATGGGGAGAAAGATGCTAGAAAAAAAATTAGAATTTTGGCCGATGCAGGTGTTGATTGTATAAAACTTATTGACCAGGACCAGATGACTTATGAGGAGCTAAGTGCAATAGTAGATGAAGCTCATAAACATAATCTTAAAGTTATTGCTCATTCTCATCGTCCAGAAGAAATTAGACTTGGTTTAAAAGCTGGAATAGACAATTTTGAACATACAGGATTATCATCGGCTCCAAGATATCCAGATGATGTAATTGAAATGATAAATGAAAGAACTGCTCAAATGAATATAGGACCACTATTTTGGACTCCAACTATAGAAGGGCTATATAATTATACAGATTTAATTGATAGTAATGAGCACCTTGATAACGAATCTTGGCATCTTGGACTTCCCGACTCAATAATTACCGATATAAAAAATTCTATAAAAAAACCTGGGGAGTTACCATACTTTCAGCTTACTCCTATTAGGAAACCAACTCTTAAAACAAAGTTTAATCAACTAAAAGAGTCAGGAGTTGTTATGCTAATTGGAACTGATAGTGGAATACCAATGAAGTTTCACTCGCAGAGTACATGGAATGAATTAGATGTATGGGTAAATATAATGGGTGTAGACCCACTTGATGCAATTAAATCAGCTACATATTGGCCATCTTTTTTTATGGGAGTTGATAATAAAGTTGGAACAATTTCAGTTGGGAAACACGCAGATATAATTGCTGTAAAAGGAAATGTTTTAAAATATATTTCTCTGCTACAAAATGTAAGTTTTGTAATGAAGAAAGGAGAAGTCGTAAAGAGATAAATTTAACTTTTTACTATATGTTTAACAATTTTCTCTGAATGATCACGAGAATTTTCAATGAACCATTTATTAGTTTTAAGCCCACCACAAATTACCCCTGCTAAATAGACTCCATTTACGTTTGTTTCCATAGTATCCTCATTATAATCTGGAGTTTTAAACTCATCAACATTGATATTTACTCCGAGTTTTTGAAGTATCTCGTAATTAGGTTGATAACCCGTCATAGCTAATACAAAATCATTATCTATCTCATTTATGCCTTTAGGAGATTTAATAATTATAGACTTCTCTTTAATCTCTTTTATTTCAGATTGGTAGTGTGCTTTTATCTCTCCACTTTCTATTCGATTAACTATATCAGGTCTAACCCAATATTTTATGTTTTCACCTATCTTCTTTTCACGAATTATCATAGTTACACTTTTAGCCCCCTTTCTATAAGTATCAAGAGCAACATCAACAGCTGAATTACCAGCTCCAACTATTGCAATGTTCATTTTATAATAAGGATGAGATTCATTGTAATAATGTAGAACCTTACTAAGCTCTTCCCCAGGAATATTAAGTAGATAAGGAATATCGTAGAAACCAGTTGATATTATCACCTTTTTTGAATTGATTGTTCCGTTTTGTGTTTTTAACTCAAAATGAGATTTTTTATTTAGTATTTCTATCACCTCATTGTATAAATTTAAATTGAGTTCCCAAGAATCACATACTCTTCTATAATATTCAAGAGCTTCAGTTCTTGTAGGTTTTACATTGTGAGAAATAAAAGGGATTCCACCAATTTCAAGTTTTTCAGAAGTTGAAAAAAAAGTAGTATTTACTGGATAATTAAAAATGGAATTAATAAGCATTCCTTTATCAATTATTTCATAATCTAAATCATTTTTTTTCGCTTCAATCCCACATGCTAATCCTATAGGCCCAGCTCCAATAATTATTAAATCTTTCATAACTCAATTATTAACAAATTTATCTATTTTTGCTAACTAATTTTAAATTCTAGCATTGAATAATTTAGTAATAATTGGGCATCCAGATAAAAACTCTTTCTGCCATAACGGAATCTTCAAAACAATTACAGAAACTTTTAGTAAGCATGAGAATCATAATCTGACTACTATTGATTTGTATGAAGACAAGTTGCATAGAGACAAAAAAGATCTAGTAAGTAAGTATAAAGATCTGATAACCTGGTCAGATAGAATTTATTTTATTTCTCCTGTTTGGTGGTTTAGACTTACTCCTAAAATGGAAACCTTCTTTGATGAAGTATTTACTCCAGGTTTTGCATACGAGTTTGTAAACATCACAAAAACATACGCATATCCTAGATCATTTCTGAAAAAGAAAAAAATAAGATGTTATTTAACCCATGGAGCTCCTGCATTGCCTGTTAAAACAATGTATTTAAACTCCGTAAAACTTAGATTAGTACTTGGGGTATTTACATTTGTTTTTGGTTGGGGTGGTAATTGGAGTAATACAAAACAGTTTTGGTCAGTGCCATTTGTTTCAGAGAAAAAAAGACAAAAATATCTTAGAGTAGTTGAGAAAGATATTTTGAGAGATTGCAAGAAATAATTTTTTATTTTTTTGGCTATATTTAAATATGGACATGGCCTTAAGTATCAAGAATAATATCTTAAGAAAAGCTAAATTCAGTATTGATAAAAAACACCGATATGAATTATCTAGACATTGGGACTTAAGTAAGTCTGATATATTATTCATAATGCTAAACCCATCAATTGCTAATGAAGATATCGATGACCCTACCATAAAGAGATTAATAAGTTTTACAAGAGAATTTAAGCATGGTGGTTTTTTTGTTGCTAACCTTTTTACTTATATTACTCCATACTCAAAGACACTTGATACAAGTATTGGTTTAACGAAGCTAAATTTAAAGACAATAAAAAATTTAGTCAATAAGGTTGATGAAGTAATTTATGCTTGGGGTAATTCAATAAAAGAGCCCCAGGAACTAAAAAATTTAGTAAAAAATCCTAAGTGTTTTGGCAAGAATCTTAATGGTACTCCTAAACATCCTTTATATCTTTCATCAAATTCAAAACTTATTAAATTCAGATAATAATTATTCAGTTACGATGATTGTACCTAACATAGAAGGATGGTATTCACATATATAGTAATATGTCCCAGCTTCAGTAGGTATCCATGATACAGTTGCGCTTTGAGCCCCATTATTTGAAACACCATCAATTAGATTGCCAGAGCCAACTCCTCCATCAGAAGTTTTAATTAAATAAAATGGATGACCTTGAGCGCTAACATTGAAGTTTATAGTATCACCAACTTTTAAAGAAACTGAGGGATCATTTCCGCTGACACTTCCATTAGCATCATTACCAGTTAGAATATAGTTTGCTGAACCTTGAGCTGAAACAGATATTGAGTAAGTTGAAGGTGGAGGTGTATCAGTTGACGTTGATGTATCAGTTGACGTTGATGTATCGGTTGACGTTGATGTATCGGTTGATGTTGATTCAGTCGATGTATCGGTGGTTGACGTTGATGTATCGGTTGATGTTGATGTATCAGTTGACGTTGATGTATCGGTTGATGTTGATTCAGTCGATGTTGTTTCATTACTAACCTCTGTAATTGATGAAGTATCGTTAATAATATTTTGAACTGTAATTGTTGATGATGGATATATTAAACTCATATCAGTTGAGTATGAGGTAAGGCTAGAATAAAACGAATCAATATCTATTGTGAAAGTTTCTTCGAATTTAGTTTTCCAGTCAGAATTTTTTGGGTCCTGTTCCCAAAAAACTTTAAATATTGATTGAAAAGCCTTCTCAGTTGAAAAACCAACATTCTCTAATTCTTTTACAAGCGCAAGAACCATAAAAACTGAGTTTGCATAGTTGTTGTCTTGCTTACTGTAGTACTCATAAGATGCAGGATTAGATAGAACATCTGTTTCAACTCCCCATGCCTGTCCTTCTTCAAAATAATTTATTCCATAATTTTCTTGAATGTACAAAGATTCAAATGTTGCAGCAGATCCTTCAATCAACCATTTAACATCCATAGCATTTGGGTTATTAAATTCACCATCACTACCAACTGAGAAAGCTGGAGACAGGCTATGTTGAAAAACGTGGAAATACTCGTGTGCTATTACAGAATACCTATGGTTTGAATTATTTGTAAATTCATCATCAGGTATTTCTAAAACCATCCAGAAATCAGTTCCGTTACCCGAAATTGAAGCTCCCTGCATACTATTCCCATTAGGGTCTGTATAAGGGCTTGGCACAGAATTATTCCAGGCATATATATTCATTGACTCAGGGAAGCCAGTCCTTTTATAAGGAGGGATTGTAGACTCAAGCTTATTCATTATAGTGTTAAATTCTGTTATCCATTCACCAGGAAGACTTGAGTGTAGATAATAGTTAAAATCGATTAAGTCAGCATTAAATATAGAAGTGTCAGATGATGTTGTTTCAGTAATTTGAACTTGATTAAACAAAGCTTGAATTGTAGTATTTGCAGTTAGCGTAATAGTAATTGTTGAGCTTGAAGAATCAGAGCCAGTCCAACCAATAAATTCATATCCTTCATTTGGAGTGGCAATAATACTTATAACTGTACCGTCATCATATGTTCCTCCGGTAGTAGAAACACTTCCACCTTCTCCTGCAGAAGCTGTTAAATTATATTGGGTAACAGTTGGCGTAGTAACAGTTGGCGTATTAACAGTTGGTGTGGTTGTATTTTGAGATATATTTGATGAGTATGAATCAGAAGCTACATCACTATCTTTTGAACATGTTATTAGAAACAACATGCAAATATACAATTTAGATTTTTTTATAAATGACATACAAATAACTTCAATACAATATTAAGTTATATATAAGGGTTAAAATTTAAATGAAATGTTAAATAATTTAATCAATGAACTTTATCATTTCATCTGCAATTAACTTATTGCCTATATCATTTAAGTGAACCCCGTCATAAGTTGTTATTCCAGAAGGCTCATTGTTTGGGTTATTCTTTGATATATAATTCATAAAAATTTCTCTTAAATCAAGTAAATCAGTGTTAAGCTCGGAAGATAATTTTCTAATTACATCTGAATAAGCATCTAAATCTCCATTCATGATTTTCATTGTTTCAATGTCTTTAAACTTATTCACTAGAGTGAACTCTCCTTTGTTCTCACCTATAACTGTAGGTGTGCACAAAATCACTCTAGCTCCCTGATTTTTTAAATCACCGATTATTTTTTTTAATCCATTTTCATAAAAAATAATATCTGTTCCAGTTCCAAAGTCATATTTATGCCAAACATCATTAATTCCAATATAGATAAATACAATATCTGGGTTTAAACTTAATACATCCTTTTTGTAACGCTCTAAAAGATTTGAAACTTTGTCACCACTAACACCTTTTCCAATTAATTCCACATCGTCTCCAACATTTTCATTTAGTAGTGTAATAAAACCAGTTGAAATAGGGTAGACAAAAGTATCACCAGAAGGTTGAGCAATCTCCTTATCATAAACTCCAGCTGCTGTTATTGAATCTCCTAAAAACACAACCTTTTTTGAATTAGTACAAGATGACATTAAAATAAAAACTAATAGTAAGTATATTTTTTTCATATAGTTCAATATTAATAAATTTATAAATATTATATCAAATTATTAAAGATCACTATACCGCTTTTTTACTGCTTAATAGTTTTATTATCTGTTTAGAACACATATATCCTGGAGTTCCAGCTACACTTCCGCAAGGGAAACTTCCAGCACCACAATAATAAATATTATCATAGTCGTAGTAAGAATAGAAGTTAGAAGATTGAGAGCTAAATGTCCTTTTATTAAAGTTTTGACCTCCAGTCATTGTTAAATGATCAATATTTCCTTTTGGGAATAAGAATGTTTCATTTAAATCTTTTGGTGTAAGAAACTTACTGTAAACTAGATCATCTGAATTTTCAATATAAGGAAGTACTGTAGAAACAATTTTTTTCTTAACATCTTCCAAGTGGTTTGCCTTCTTGTTATAGCTAAGATTCTTTGTAAAGAAAATTAATTTATCATAATTTTCCTTATTCCCCATGGTCCTTTGAGCACTTCCATCAGGATATATTTGAATAAATCCTGGAAAATAATCTCCTGAATTTTTTAATGCATTTTGACTTGCATCTTCAAATCCTTTTAAAGTATCTGTTGAAAAAACGAACCTAAATGAATCAGAATAATTATTAGATTCTTTCCACTTGACAGGATTCTTAAAGAAAGCTGTCACCTTTCCACTAGTTCCAATTAAATCAAGATTATTTTTTTCATTCTTAAAATCATTTATGAGCTTTGATGGGGTAACAGGATCAGTTGCAAATATTAAATGATCATAATTTAGTTTATAATCTTTATCATCTTTTACAAAAGAAACAGAATTATTAAAAGTATCTACTTCATTTATTGAAGAACTTAAATGGATCTTAACCCCCAAATCAGAATTAATTTTAGTCAGAGATTCTGTTATTTTCCATATACCAGTTTTAACAAAACCCCAATATCCATCATATACTGATCCAGAATCCATTAAAGGAATAGTAAAAGCTGTTCCAGGCTCATAAATTGATGCCGGACCACTTTCAATTACTGTCATTCCCATATACAACTTTGTCTTTTCAGAAGTAAAATAGTGATCTAGTAAATCTTTTGCTGTTCCTGAAATCCATAGATCTGTAAGTTCTTTTCCAAGTACATCATTTGCTATATCTAAAGAAGGACTAGTTGCATTTCTATATAAGTTTTGAATAAAACTTATAACCTTACTCTCATCATTTCTAAAATCATTTACACGACCTTTTTCTCCCCATCTTCCTCTAAGTTCTTTTTCAAGCTGATCAGAATTCTGAAAAATTTTAGTACTATTTTGATCACCTTGAAAATAAACAAGCTTAGGAGTTTTTGGATAAAAACCTTGAATAGTATTAATTAATCCTGTCTCTTGAAAAATGAATTTAGGCATCATTCCAAAAACTGTGGCTCCATATGCAAAATCAATTTGTTTGTTATCAATTTCAACAGAATCCTTTATACATGCACCGCCTGTTACATTCTTTTTTTCAATAATATTAACATCATATCCCTCCTTTATAAGATAATTTGCAGCAACTAGCCCATTTATTCCACTTCCAACAATGACTATTTTTTTCATATATATATTATCTAAGATATTACAATTGGATAAATTATAGTCATACTAATAAGCCAAAAAAGGAGATCATGTGATCTCCTTTTAAGATGGAAAATAAAAAATATTATATCATTAAGATGAAAAATATGCTTTAGTACCATGCTCTGCAATATCTAATCCAGCTTCTTCTTCTTCTTCAGAAACTCTAAGACCTATAATAGATTTTACCAATAAAGTAATTAGAGTAGCTCCAAATACACAGAATAAACCAACAATACCAACACTGGCAAGTTGAATCATAAATTGATCAAAAGATGCAGAATCCCCAAAAATTCCAACTGCTAAAGTTCCCCATATACCTGCAAATAAATGAACTGGTATAGCCCCAACAGGATCATCAAGTTTACATTTATCTAAAAGTGCAATACCTAAAACTACTATTACACCTCCTATTGCTCCAATAATTATTGCTTCAGTAGGTCCCATTTGGTCAGCACCAGCAGTAATCCCAACTAGACCACCTAAAACTCCATTCATAAACATAGTTATATCTAAATTTTTATATAATAAATTAGAGACAAAAGCAGCGCTTATTCCTCCTGCAGCTGCAGCAAGACATGTTGTAACTAAAACTAATGAAGTATTTGTAGGGTCAGCAGATAATACTGAACCTCCATTAAATCCAAACCACCCCAACCATAGAATAAGAACTCCAGCAGCAGACAATGGAATATTTGAACCTGGAATTGCAACCGCATTTCCATTACTGTCAAACTTTCCTTTTCTAGCTCCTAGAAGATATATGATAATTAAAGCACCCCAACCTCCAACAGAGTGAACTAGTGTAGAACCAGCAAAATCATAAAAACCAAGGCTATAAAGGAAACCTGATCCCCATTGCCAAGAACCTACTACTGGATAAACTAGTCCAACATAAATAAATACAATTAACATAAAAGAATTTATTTTAATTCTTTCAGCAACTGCACCTGAAATAATTGTTCCCGCTGTAGCTGCAAACATTGCTTGAAACAAAAAGTCAGTCCAATATGTATAACCTTCGTTATAAGCTAAATCAGATGCTGCAGCTGAGTCAAGTCCAAGTCCTGCAAATCCAAGAATTCCATTTCCAATTATATTAAAACTTCCAGGATACATTAAATTAAATCCAACTAAACAATAGACTATTATACCCATTGTAATAATGAAAAAGTTTTTAAATAATATATTGATTGTATTTTTTTGTCTAGTTAGACCAATCTCTAAAAAAGAGAATCCAAGATGCATAAAAAATACCAATGCTGCACAGAGCATCATCCAAACGTTATTTGTTGTTAATAATTCCATAATTTTTAATTAAATGATTTGTTACCTTTTTCTCCTGTTCTAATTCTATATGCTTCTTCACATGGATATACAAAAATTTTACCATCACCTACATTTCCTGTAGCTCCAGATTTTAAAATTGCATCTACTGTTTTGTTAACAAATGAATCAGACACTATTATTGATAAACATCTCCTTTGAATATCTTTTGTACTGTAAGATATTCCTCTGTAGACCTTACCGATTTTTTCATTTCCAACTCCAGTAACATCCCAGTAGCTGAAAAAATAAACTTCTGCATCATGCAGAGCATTAACGACTTCGTCAAATTTTGACTTTCTAATAATTGCTTCTATTTTTTTCATAATATTTTAAATTTAAAAACTTATTCCAAAAACTAAAAATGCAGTTTCTGCTTCAGGATTTATTATAAAAGATCCAAAAACAGGCAGTGAGTAACTATCAGTAATTTGAATATCTTTTGAGCCACTAAATGACATATTTATTAAACCCGATTCACCATCAGCATAAAATGCATCTGCAGAATCATCTCCATATCCAAGTGCAACATCCACTGCGCCAATAGATGTTCCTAGCTCAATATATAGAGCTTCAACTTCTGTGAAATAACCGGCTGATAAATCAACTCCACCAATAGATGTTGATGCAGATAGCTCGGTATAATCTCCATTAAAAAGCCCTTCACCTTTAGAATAGACACCTCCTTCTCCTGGAAAGGTATAGTTAGTTATAGTTAGAGCAAGAGGTCCAAAATCATAGCTCATCCATAAGTCAAGTTCGTTTCCACCACCCTTAGCAGATGTTGGAAAGCTTCCCCAAATACCACCACTTAGGTTGCCAGATTCGAGATCCATGTATGGTTGAATATGTGAGCCAGATCCAAATTGAGTTCCTCTCCACACATAAGAACTTACTAAATCAGCACCAAAGTCTTGTGAATATGAAATATTCGTTGAAAATAAAGCGACTATAGTAAGAAGAGTAAACTTAAGATTTGAAGAGAAAATTTTAATAAAATTTTTCATAGTTTCAGTTATTTGATTAATTGTTTAACTAAAACTACTTAATGCGAGATTGCTTTTAATCTGAAGAAATTAAATATTTTTAAAATTTATGAAAATAATATTTTGGGATATTTATTTTTAAAAAATAAATAAAATTCAATACAAAAAATTTAGAAATTCTTAATCAGAATAATTCACTTGGATTATAATTTCATTTCTTCTGTTGTAGAATTTTGTAGGACCATCGTATGAAAGAACAAGGTGATCACTTATAATTTCAAGATTATTATCTTGAATTACCTTAATTAATTCTTCTCTGTAATTCTTTTCTTTTCTATTATTTGAAAAGCCAGAATATTTAATAGCAGCAAAATATTTAGGTTTAGAAATGTATGTTTCAACATTACCATCTTCTGGAATAGGCAATTCACTAGAGAGGAATTTTTTTGGAAGAACAAACTCCATAGTCTTATTATTATCAGACATGTATACCGGGGTTGTCATGGCAATTTTCTGATCACTCTTATTATTTCCTGCTATATATCTAAATAATTTACCAAAATTATTATTTCTGCTTTGATTTGATGACACTTTAATCATAGGAGCACTGGGGTAGAATCTGATCTCAACATCATTAATTTGATCAACTACTTTATATTCTTGGGTCTCGTATTTTTGTGACATAGCAATTGTAGTATTTAATAATAAAAAGAATATCATTAATTTTTTCATAACTGTTTATTTAAAAAATCCTCATTAAGTATTTGGCGAATGTAAAAAATAAACTTGTCACAATTATCTTTACAAAATGTTAAAGGTGGCTTAATTTTAATAACATTATTTTTTGGTCCATCCAAATTAGTAAGTATACCAAATTCTTTAAGTCGATTAACAATGTATTTAGTTTCTAGGTGCAGTGGATTCATTTTTTGATCAATAAACTCAATCCCAAGAAATAATCCTTGACCTCTAACATCTCCAATTATGTCAAATTCTTTGGATAACTCTTTAAGTACTTTTTTAAAATAGTTTCCAACTTTTTTAGAATTTTCCTGTAGATTTTGACTCTTAACTATCCTTAAAACTTTTGTGCCAATAGAGCATGAAACAGGATTTCCACCAAATGTATTGAAGAATTCCATTCCATTTGCAAAGCTCTCGGCTATTGCTTTTGTACATACCACAGCTCCAATAGGATGTCCATTTCCTAGAGGTTTTCCAATAGTAACGATGTCAGGCACAACATCATGAAGCTGAAACCCCCAAAACGATTTTCCTAATCTGCCACATCCAACCTGAACCTCGTCTGAAATACAAATACCTCCATTTTTTCTTATTATTTCATATGATTTTTTAAGAAAACCTTGAGGAAGCTCAACCTGCCCACCGCAACTTATTATAGGTTCTATTATAAAACCACCTAAACCTCTTTTTTTTGATCTTATATTTTCAATACAACTCTCTACTTCACCTATATAACCATCTATAATATTTTTGCCTTTATACTTTCCATTAAATTCTGTTGGCATTGAGATAACATGAGTATTTTCAGGAGCACCCTTGCCACCTTTGCCGTCAAATTTATAAGATGAAATATCAACACAGATATTAGTATTCCCGTGATAACCATGCTCTGAAACTACTATGTCATTTTCTCCAGTATGTGCTTTCATCATTCTAATAGCTAATTCATTTGCTTCACTTCCAGAGTTTACAAAGTGAACAACACTTAATTCTTTAGGAAGAGTTTCAAGTAGTTCTTTAGAAAGTTCATTTATATTTTTATGTAAATATCTTGAGTTAGTATTTAAAACTGACATTTGACTTTGTCCTTCACTTACAACTGATTCATTTTCATGACCTACATGCGCAACATTGTTTACTGTGTCAAGATATTTTTTTCCAAATTTATCAATCAAATACACACCCTCCCCTCTTACAATATGAATTGGCTTATCATAATGAAGTTTAAGACTTTTTCCAAGATTTTCATCTCGGAATTTGATAAGTTCATCATCTGTATCTTGTAGGTTTTTTTCTAAAATTTTTGCCTTAAAAAGTAGATTAGGATTAGGACATAAATCACTCCAAACATCAATTTGATTATAATAGCATACTCCTGGATAATCTACCTCATAATTAAGCATTGAAAGTATTATTTGAAAATGAAGATGGGGTGCCCAATTACCATTCTCTGGATAATTACCAATTTCTGCAATTAAATCTCCTTTTTTAACCTTACTTCCTACTTTATTTTTTAGTACACTTTCAACAGTATTATGCCCATACAGAGTATAAAATTCAAGATTATTTATGTTATGTTTAAGAATTAAAAGCCCTCCATATTCCTTATGACCTTTATCATTAACAGCTACAACAACTTCACCATCAAACATCGAATTTACTTGTGTGCCAGGGGGTAGCCAAAAATCTAATCCTAAATGAATAGTTCTACTTTCATTTCCAAAATTTCCAATTTTTTCATAGGAACTTGAAGAGTAAATACATCTTGGCTCAAGATATCCACCGGTTATAATTTTATTTGGATTCTCTTTTTGAAGTTTTTCAATTTTATATTGAAATAAATCTAAATCTTCAATTTCATTTCTACCACCAATCCATTTGCTTCCTACACTTAAATCAAGATTGTAAAACTCATTTTGTTTAATATTTGGGAATAAATCATTTATTAAAAATTGATTCTCTTGTGTCCATTCAAAAAACTTTTTTTGATGAGGATGAGAATTCAAGCCACATGCTTTTCTAAATGAGTAATATGCAAATTCTTGATTAACTTCAATCCATTTTTTAAGTAAAGCCCATGCAGGTTTTTCACTAATTAATAAATATTTATTATCAGGTTCTTCAAATCTGTTGATTAAAGATTTTGTAACAGATATAACTAACCGCATAGCTATCAAATTATATAATAATTTTAGTTCATTATCACTTATATTTCGGATACTGTTATACCCGCTAATTATTTCGCAACATGCAGCGAGCGGGTCATTTATATTCATAATTCCATACGAACACGAAATTGCTAAGTCATTTATTGTTTGAGTGAAAATAGAATCACCAAAATCAATAATTGATTTAACAGATGGATTTAGTAAATCATTTGAAACAATTATATTATTGTCATTGATATCATTGTGAATAATTGACTTTGGCAAATCATTATAAATAGTTAGGTTTCTTTTAAAATCTATTATAAACTTTGTAAGAATTATTTTTTGATTAGCATCAAATTTATCTATATGATGCTCAACCCATAATGAATTAGAAATATCCCATTCTATTTCTCTTTTAGAAAACGAATGTTTGAAATTAATAAGAGACCTGGTGAGTATAGCAGTATTTGATCCTAATCCCTTTCTCAAAGATTGATTAATTGGGTTAACTGAACTCCAGAGTCTCCCTTCTGTCCAAGACAAAAGTCTAACAGATCTATCTCTACCAAGTTTATCTTTTACAATACAAGATTTATTTCCATCAATTGTTAATTTATTTTCAGCTATTTCAATTTCACAGTTTTTATTTAAATGATCTAGGAGTTTAATTTGAAAATCTATATAATCAGATTCAAAATTGGTTCTTGATATTTTAAGTAAGTAGTTTTTTCCTTTTGTTGATTGAATCTTAAAATTAAAATCTATTTCACCATCAAGTTTTTCAACAGAACCTTTAATATCATAATTAACTGCAACTATTTTTTGGGCCTCTTTAATCGATATTTTGGAGTTCTCTAATACCATTTGATTCATTACTGATATACTAATCTTTGTTATTCAGCATTTAAGTTTGTAAATTAAATAAATGGAATGGTATTTAAAAGTAATCAATTCTTATTTTGATTTTAATGGAAGGGCAAGAAGAAAAGAGTATTGGATGTTTGTTCTAATTAATTCAATTATTTCAATTGTTTCATTTTATCTAGATAACATTCTAGGAACAACGTTTGCTATAGGTTATGGACCTATTTATATCGGATATGGCTTGGCAGTCCTTATACCTTCTATTGCAGTGGCAATAAGGAGATTACATGATGTAGGAAAAAGTGGATGGATGTATCTCCTGGTCATACTTCCGATAATTGGACCAATCTGGTTAATTATACTATTTGTTAGAGAAGGAGAGCTAGGTGATAATCAATTTGGACCAAATCCAAAGAATGAAAATTTTGAAAATAGAGATTTCTAAATTCTAATCTATATTAAGGAGCTGGATTTGGAATTTTCTCACTAACTAAATTAATTTCAGAAATAATCTCTTTTGAGAGCTTAATATTTATACTATTTATATTCTCTTTGAGCTGTTCCATATTAGTTGCACCTATAATGTTACTTGTAACAAATGGCCTATCGTTAACGAAGGCTAAAGACATTTCAGCAAGACTTAGGTTATGCTTATCGGCAATATTAAAATATAGTTCTGTAGCTTCAAAACACTTTTCATTACTAAAGCGAGCAAGATTTGAGAATAATTTTAACCTACTATCTTCAGGCATATTACCATTTCTGTATTTACCAGATAACACCCCGAAACCTAGTGGGGAATATGCTAGCAGTCCAACATTTTCTCTTTTACAAATTTCAGCACTTCCAACTTCAAACAACCTATTTAAAAGAGAATAAGGATTCTGAATTGTAATCATTTTTGGAAGCCCCGTTTTTGAATATTCTAAATACTTCATTATACCCCATGCATTTTCATTTGACAATCCTACATGTCTAATTTTTCCTGAGTCAATTATTTTCTTCAGTGTTTCCAGATTTTCTTTAAAGTTATCTTCCCAGCCATCGTTTATATATTCAAATCCTCTTTTTCCAAAATAATTTGTTGCTCTATCTGGCCAATGGAGTTGATATAAGTCTAGGTAATCAGTTTTTAATCTCTTAAGGCTTCCGTTTACAGCTTCTTCAATTGAATTTCCTTTATATCCTGTCTTTCTAATATGAGCAGTGTAATCTCCAGGTCCTGCAATTTTAGAAGCCAAAATAATTTTATCTCTAGATTGTCTAGATGTAATCCAATTACCAATAATCTTTTCTGTATCTGCATATCTTTCAGGTGTAGCAGGAACAGGATATAGTTCTGCAGTATCAAAAAAATTCACACCTTGATCTAAACTATAATCCATTTGTTCAAATGCTTCAACCTCAGAATTTTGTCTTCCCCAAGTCATAGTTCCAAGACATATTTTACTTACTTCAATATCTGTACCTGGCAGTTTATTGTATTCCATAATCTTTAAAAATTTATTTTGCTGAGAAGCTGCAAAATATAAAATTTTGAGTTGTTTCGAAAGGAGTAATGTGATTAATATATTCAACTTTGTTAATTGTCATAGACTCTTCAAATAATTTACTCAATAGATTTTTATCATATTGAGAAATTTCCAATCCACTGCATTTTTTTGGGCCTGAAGTTGAAAAAGTTCCAACAATAAAATTTTCAGAATTTTGTTTTACATTTTCAACATATCTATTAATCTCAACATTAGAGGTTAAGAAATGAAAAACAGCCCTATCATGCCATAATGCATATTTTTTTTTGGGATTAAAATCATTTATATCACATACTATCCATTCGATATTTTTAGATTTTTCACCAAGTCTGTCCTTAGCTCTTTTGAGTGCATTTTCAGAAATATCAAGGACAGAAATATTCTGGTATCCTTCTGCTAGAAGAAAGTCAACAAATTTACTTTCACCTCCACCAATATCAATTATTGGAGATGTTTTACTTAATTTGAATTCGTTGAAAAATTCAATTGATGTTTCAGGTATTTCTTGAGTCCAAGATACCTCTTGGGGACTTTTTTCTGAGTAAATTTTTTCCCAATGTGATTTGGTTGACATTTTTTAAATGTACAAAAAGTAGTTCTAAATAATATGTATTTTGCAGGACCATTAAAACTTAAACATAGTGAAGGAAAATAAATTGATCAGGCAAATGGGGTTGTTGTTAATAACTGCAACTGGTATTTGTTCTATGATGGGCGCTTCAATAAATGTTATTCCCTTCATGATTCAAAAAAATGTACCTGGAATTGGAGCATATGTTGTGCCAGCATTTTTATTTGCTGCAATTCCTGCTCTGTTTGCTGCATTTGCATATGCAATATTATCATCTGCTATGCCTAGAGCAGGTGGAAGCTATTTATATGCAAGTAGAGGTTTAAACCCATATCTTGGATTTATAGCAAGTTTTTCTCAGTGGTTTGGTTTATCAATTGTTATTGGTGTCATTTCATATATAATTGTTCCATTTATTCGTGATATTTTTTTCAATTTAGAATTTTATAATATTTCTGATTTCTTAGAAATAGGATCAATAAGGTTGATAATATCACTAATGTTTATATGGCTCTTTGTTTATGTAAATATTATTGGAGGAAAACTATATAAAAACACATTAATTCCAATGTTAATTATTATGTTTAGTTTGGGAAGTATAGTAATCATATCTGGTTTAATTTTTAATCAAAATGATTTTATTGATGCTGTCTATAGAGTTGAAAGTAGAGTTATTGAGCCTATTTTGGATAAGTCATTTGATTGGAAGATCTTTCTTACAGCATCTACTTTAATGTTTTCAAGTTTTATAGGTTTTGATGCAATTGCCCAAACAGGTAATGAAGCTAAAAATCCTACAAAAAATATTCCTAAAGCAATTTTATTGGCAATTTTCATAGTCTCACTTTATTATATTCTATTTACTATTTCAGTTTATAATATTATTCCATGGAATTTTGTTGCAGATGAAGCTTTAACCAAAGATATTACTGCTCCAGGGTTATTAAGTTATGTTTTGCCTCCATTTTGGGGAACACTTATTATAATAGGTGCAGCAATAGCTCTTATAAATGATTTACCTGCAATGATTTTATCTGTCTCAAGACTTATGTTTGCATGGTCTAAGGATAATATCTTTCCAGAAAAAATTTCAGAAATCCATCCAAAATTTAATACTCCTCATAGAGCAATAGTATATGTAGGTGTTGTTGCCAGTATAGGTGCATTTGGATCTCATTTTGCTGGAGATTTTTTCTTGGGAATTGATATTATGGTTACGTCAATGATGATTAATTTTCTATTAATGTGCATAACACTCTTAACTATTAAAAGAGTAAACCCAGTACTTTACAATAATATCAACATAGTTAAAAATAGAGCTATTCAGCTCTTAATTGGATATTTGGGGTCATTTATAATTTTTATTTTTTTAGTTATTCATACTTTTAAGGATTTGTCATCAAATGTAGATGAATGGTACTTTCATTCAACTTATATTTATCTAATTGTTATGATTTTAGCTAGTTTATATTTTGTAATAAGATTGAATAGAGTAAAAACAAAAAACATTGATACGTTTAAACAATTACCGCTAGAATAGTTATGGATGAATTTGTAAGACTTTCTGATAAAACAACTATTCCAAGAGTTATTATAGGACTTTGGCAAATAGCTGATATGGAGAAAGACGGAAATGTTTTAAATTCAGAAAATACTACAGGTTATCTAAACATATATGCAGACAATGGTTTTACAGCTTTTGATATGGCTGATCACTATGGATCAAGTGAAATAATTGCAGGAATTTTCAAAAATAAATATCAATTTTCAGACAAAATTAATTTATTTACTAAGTGGGTTCCTGAGCCAGGAAAGATTTCAAGAGACTCAACAAGAGAAGCTGTAAAAAAAGCTTTAAGTAGAATGAATCAATCTCAAATTGATTTGATGCAATTTCATGCATGGCACTATCAAGATTCAAGTTGGATTGATGCTTTAAATTATCTAAAGGATTTACAAGAAGAGGGTCTTATTAAGAATATTGGTGTGACAAACTTTGATACAAGTCATTTAAGGATTGCTATATCATCTGGAATACCCATTGTTTCCAATCAAATCTGTTATTCTTTATTAGACAGAAGAGCTAGTTTTGAAATGTCTAAATTATGTGAGGAGTTTAATATAAAATTATTAGCTTTTGGAACTCTAGCAGGAGGATTTTTATCAAACAGATGGCTTGGAAGAAAAGAACCTAAAATAGATAATGACCTTAATTGGTCTCAAATGAAATATAAGAGGTTTATTGATGTTACAGGAGGATGGAATAAATTTCAAAAACTATTAGAACAGTTAGATTCAATAGCAAAAAAAAAGAATACATCAATAGCAAATATTTCAAGTAGATATATACTTGAAGACCCAAATGTAGCATCTGTTATAATAGGAGCAAGACTTGGAGAGAACAATCATATTGAGGATCATAAAAAAATATCTAAGATTACTCTTTCACTAGAAGAGAAGGTTTTAATTTCTAAATCTTTAAATTTATTAAACAGAGTTCCAGGAGATTGTGGTGATGAATATAGAAAGCCACCATTTCTTACTGCATCTGGCGATTTGAGTCACCATCTTGATTCAATTCCAAATGTATATGATGTCAAAAATATTAATCAGATGAGAAAAAATATATCTAGTAATACAAGCTGGGAGAAAATGGCTAGCTATTCTAGAGCAGTTAAGTTTGGTAATAGAATTATTGTTTCAGGAACTACTGCTACCCATGACAATAAAGTAATTGGTATAAAAGATCCTATTGCTCAAACAGATTTTATAATTGATAAGATTGAGGCATCTATTACTTCATTAGGTGGTAAGCTAGAAGATGTAGTTAGAACTAGAGTTTTTGTAAAAAATATCAATGATTGGAAAAAAGTAGCTGAAACACATGGTAGAAGATTTAAAGATATAAACCCTGCAAACACTCTTGTTCAAGCCAATTTAGTTGGCGATGAATATTTGGTTGAAATAGAGGCTGAAGCAATTGTAAGCGAATAAATTATGTATTCAATAAAAGTAGATAAAGATATTATTTTAGGAATTGAGGAGCGAGATATCAATTTATTAATCCCACATGAAAAAGTGCTGTTGGATAAGAAAGAAATATTGAAAAATAATCTCAAGTATAAAGATGATGATTTAATAATATCAACCATCTTAATTTGTAGTGAGTCTAACTTAATTATTGATGGCCACCATCGATATACTGCATTAAAGGAACTTGGATACACTAAGATTCCTGTTACAGTATTAAATTATTTTTCCGATAAAATAATAACAGATCTAGAGGATAGTTTTTCAAAAAAAGAAATCATATCAAACTCAAAAAAGAATAAGCTATACGAGCCAAAGTCAACTAAGCACCTAATTTATTGTAATGAAAATAAAGATTGGTTCCCAATTACACTAATATCTTCACTTTATTTATTTAAATCAAAAATGCTTTAATCTTTATCATTTGTTAAGAAAACTATATAATTAAAATGATCTTTTACTATATCACTGTTTGAAGATTTAGATTTTCGATATGATATTTTATTTATTTTTTGTTTAATAGACAAAGCTTTTGATTTAATTCCATCCTTTAGGTCTTCATTTGTAATTAATTCAATAATCTTCTGTGTAAAACTAATTTGAAGATTTCTTTTAATTTGATCTGATGGATTAATCTTTTGAAATACGGATTCATATAAATTATCAAACAGTTCGTAATATTTAAGAGTATTTCCTTTTATTGAATTATCTGAAGACAACATTCTATTTAATCTTCTGTATGATAGTAGAGAACTTAATGCACGTTCATGCATGCCCTCAATTTTAAATAGCCCATCAGAGTTGTTGAATTGTGAAATAATATCTTTATTTAATAACCAAGTTGGAGTCTCCCATAATTCATTATCAAGAAAGTTTAGAGCTCTTATTTGTTCTTGCTTATCTACATTGACATATGTATAAGAATCATTTTGATTTGTGTTTATAAGGGTTTGATTTATTCCCCCTATTACACCTATTACATGAAATATATATCTTCTGTAAACTGAGAGTAATTCATTATACAATTCTTCAAGATCACCATAGTCTTTTCCAGGTTCATAAGTCCAGTTAATTAAATTTTCTGAAACAATTTTTAAATTTTTAAGTCCATAACTACTTGCTTTTACAGGATCATCTCCAATATTTTCAGTTTGAGAATTTGGATCACCTCCTGCTGATCCAAACATATAGGTTGAGTCTAGACTTTTCTGATCAACTATTTTTGATAAAATTTCCTTTTCTTCTTTAACAGTTTTTCCTGGATAATATCTATAACCCCATTCAATTGAATAATCATCGTATGGTCCAAGTTGTCTAACAAATCTTATATTTTTATCTCCAGGTTGTGCAACATAGTTGTATCTAGCATAATCCATAATAGTAGTCGCAATACCCATCTTTTGAGTAAACTTACCTGATCTCAATGAATCTACAGGGTAAGCACTACTAGCTTTCATATTATGAGGAAGTCCAAGTGCATGTCCAATTTCATGCGAGATAACTCTTCTCATCATTTCTCCTATTTCCTTTTCTGGAGTATTAAGAGTTCTTGCAGATGGATTAGCAGCCCCTGTTTCAAGTAAATAACGATTTCTATATGACCTTAAATGATTATGATACCATATAATATCACTTTCTAATATTTCACCTGTTCTAGGATCAGAAACACTTGGACCTGTTGCATTTCGTGTTTCAGAAGCAACATATCTTACAGTTGAGTATCTAATATCCTCAGGACTAAAATCAGGATCTTCTTCTTTAGATGGTGGGTTTTTAGCAACAATTGTATTTTTAAATCCTGCTTTTTCAAATACTGAGTTCCAATCCTCGATTCCTTTAATAAAATAAGGCCTCCACTTTTTTGGAGTTGCTGGATCTAAAAAATAAATTATTTGTTTTTTTGGCTCAACTAATTCGCCTCTTAAGTAAGCTTCTTCATCTTTTGGCTCAAGTCTCCACCTTCTAATAAGTCTATAGGAGTCAGATTTTAAAGCATCAGAACTATAGTCTATTTTATTAACTGTAAACCAGCCTACTCTATGATCATAATCTCTAACTTTCATTTTTTCTTCAGGCAATAAAATAAATGAGTGATTAACTTGGAAGCTAAAGGTCTTAGTCCTATTTGCCCTTGGAGGCTTATTAGTGTTAAATGTTAATGTGCTAAGTATTTCAATATTTTTAGGAAAACTTCTAGCTGAATCAATACTACTTCTTTTTTTATCTACACTTCCAATTTTATAATTATCTTTCAACCTAGGATTTATGATATTAAATCCAGGAGAATCCTTCAAAAAATAATCAGAAACATCAATTAATAAAGATGTTTCATCATCATTCTTAATTTCAAAACTTGCTAGTATTGGAGAGAAGTTATTTTCTGTTACACTTTGATTAATTGGATCGCCTTCATCTGCTATATTATTGAAGGATATTTGTCTAATATCTACCCTGTTATTCTTTTTAAAAAAACTTATTACTTGCTCTGAAGTTTTAGAGCCAGCATTTATGTATGGGGAATACCCAGAAGGAACTTGTGCTAGTCTAGTTACAACTAATATTTCCTTATTTAAAAGACCATTTGGAATCTCAAAAAATAATTTATTATTATCAGTAAATGAATTTATAATTCCTTTAGAAACAGTCATTTTCTTTGTCAAAGAATCAACACTTTTCTTTTGACTGTATAAAGAGAATGAAATAAGAAGGGAAGCAAATATTAGTAGAGTCTTTTTCATATAGAAGTTTAGTTCTAATATATGAAAAAGACTTAATTAATTTATATAAGTTTTAGTTGCCTATTTTAGTGAATAACCAAGCCTGATCAGAATTTGGTTTTTTAACTACTAGAGTTTCTTCACCTAAAAAATACTCTAACTTATATTCTTCACCGGTATCAGATCTTAAAACACTGATATTATTTTCATTAATTACTAGTTTCCCTTGAGCAATAATATCAGATTTTGATCTTCGGGAAAAAGTATTGTCTGTTTGTATTAGTAAAATTTCACTATCGTTATTTAACCAATATCCGTATATTTTTGGGTTGGTTTCATTTGCAGAAACTGTTAGTGAACTTAGCAAAATTGTTAAAGAAAGTATTAAGTTTTTCATGGTTTAATGTTTGGGGTTTTTCAAATTTTTTGCAAAGATAATCTAATTACAAATAATTTATATGTTCTAACGTTAACAAATTGTAAAGAAATAATGGGTTAAGTTTAAGCTTAATTTTAGAAATTCAATTAATAATTTATTTTTCCTGGAATCTCATGATAAGAATAGTAAATAATATAAAGCTAGCTACTATAGACCCTAAGCCTATAAAATGAAAAGTTTCTGGATTGGCTCCTTCGAAATTTCCCTGAATTCTAGATAAATAAGTAGCTGCAAAAACGATCCCAACATAATAATAAAAGATAAAATGGTATATCATTTTTTTTATCATATTAATCATTAAAGGATATATTAAAATCATTAAATAAGCTATAAATCCACCTGTCAATTTTAACGGAATTATTGGAAGATCATTGAGATAAACAGAAAGAGCTAAAAAAATGAAATGAATGTAGTGAAGGAAGCAGAATACAATTAAACTATTTTTAAGTTTTTCAGATGATTTTTTTTTAATAAATGAAAATGTAAAGTGAAAAAAACATATTAGATAAATAATTAAAGACAGTCTTCCAGAGTACCTTGCAGAAAGTCTAAAAATTTCTCCCCAATTATCTGTCATCAGATAACAACATACAAATATTAAAGCCTCTACTAAAAATCCAATAATTAGTAACTTCTTGAGATTTGTACTTAGAAACATTATTTAATTTTTTTGAAAGATAAACCAGCATTAGATTCAAGTCTTTCTAAAATATTATCACCCATAGCATATGAGGGAGTAAGAACTCCATATGTCTTTTCTAAATCATCTTTAGATAGACATACTGCACTCTCAGCTAACATTTTTGAAGTTGAACCATATCCTGGATCTCTATCACCTGTGACCTTGAAAATAGAAGTATTAGAGTCTTCTTGAAAGACGAAAAATTTTGAATTAAAATATCCGTTTTCTCTTTCTTTTTTATTTGGCCCTTCTCCAGGATTAGGTGTGAAAAAATTAAAAATTTTATTAAAAAGTGATCCTGGTTTTGCAGCTAAAAAAATTAATGGAATTGATATTAGCGTTCCTCTAAGTTTACCCTTGAATCCATTACCGGTCATAATTGCCTCATCATATTTAAAATCTTTTCCATATTTATAATTACTTAAAGCATTACTTCTTCTAACTATTCTAGTATTTATTCCTGCCATTATAAAAGGTGCTATCCAGCTTTTAATATTTTTATCATACACAACAGATGTCAAATCTCTTTTGTCAGGACCGCTTTGTTCGCCAGAAGGATTTAATCCATATGGATTTGATAAGCTTTTTCTTACTTCCCTATCGTTAGAAGCTTCTTCCATTATGTTTTGCATACTAGCATAGGTTCCACCGCTCAAACCTCCTTTAGCTCCACTTACTCTCATGCTTACTTTAAGATTCTTTTTTGAAAGACTTTTGTGTATAAAATAAATCCCTAAATCTGATGGTATTGAATCATAACCACAGCTATTTACAATTTTTACTTCATTGTTTTTTGCCTCATCATGATATAGGTCTATCATTTTTCTAATCCATTGAGCCTCTCCGGCTAAATCACAATAATGAGTTTTAGATTTTACACAAGACTTAACAAGTAAAGAGCCGTATTTAGAATATGGACCAACAGTACTACATATAACTGAAGATCTCATAGTCATATCACTAAGGCTTTTTTCATCAAAACTGTCTGCAATAATTATTGGTATACTGTTGTCAAGAAAATTTTCTCTTATTGAGATAAGCTTTGACTTATCTCTTCCAGCAATAGCCCATTTTAAAGAATCAGAATTATATTTTTTAAATAAATACTCTGCAACTAGTCTTCCTGTAAATCCAGAAGCTCCCCATATAATTATATCAAATTCTCTATTCATGTCTAAATAATTTAGTTTATCTCTTAATTTATGCTTGCCTAAAAGTAAAAGAATATTTACCTTCTACATGAAAAATCCACAAAATGTTTAAATTTTTTTACTATTTACTAATTGCATTTTTTTTGGCTAGCTGTGAATCGGATTCTTATGATTTAGTTATTCAAAATGGAATTATTTATGATGGATCTGGATCAGAGAGTGAATCTGTAGATATTGGTATAATAGGAAATCAAATAGTTAAAGTAGGTAAAATCAATTCTAAAAACTCTTTAAAAATAATTGACGCTACTGGTTTAGTTGTTTCACCTGGCTTTATAGATACTCATGCACACTTGGACCCTATGAGTAACTTTATTAAACTTTCTCATGGTGAGAGTCATGTTAGACAGGGTGTAACTACTAGTTTTGGTGGGCCAGACGGAAGAGGTGTTCCATTAAAATATGGTTTTAAAGAATTCTTGGATTCAATTGAAAAAGTTGGAGTTGGAATGAATGTAGGCTTTTTAACAGGTCACAATAAAATCAGGAGAGTTGTTATGAATTTAGACAACAGAGAACCCACTGAAGAAGAATTAGAAAGAATGAAAAATCTTGCCAGTAAGGCTATGGATGAGGGTGCTTTTGGAATTTCAACAGGGCTAAAATATCTTCCTGGTAATTTTTCAAAGGTTGATGAAGTGATTGAAATATCTAAAGAAATATCTAAAAAGGGAGGTGTTTATACATCACATTTAAGAGATGAAGGATTAAAAATTATTGAGGCTGTAAATGAGGCTATAAAGATATCAAAAGATGCAGATATTAGTGTTGTTTTAACCCATCATAAGGTTATTGGTAAACCAATGTGGGGAAAAAGTTCAATTACATTATCTCTAATTGATTCAGCTAGACAAAAGGGAATTAAAGTTATGGCAGATCAATACCCATATAATGCAAGTCATACAGGAATTAATGTTTTAATACCAACTTGGGCAAGAGCTGGGGGAAGTCAAGAATTTAAGGATAGAGTTTCAGATAAGTCTACTAGAGAAAAAATTGAAAAAGAAATAGTATTTAACATATTAAATGATAGAGGTGGAAATGATTTAAATAGAGTTCAATTTTCTAGAGTTAGTTGGAAACCAGAATTGGAGGGAAAAACATTAAAAGATTGGGCTATAATGAAAGGATTAAAACCTACCGTTGAGAATGGGGCTAAACTTGTTATTGAAGCAGAATTAAATGGTGGAGCAGGATGTATTTTTCATGCTATGGATGAATCAGATGTTGAAAACATTATGAAGTATCCACATACAATGATTGCTTCAGATGGGAGGCTTTCAGAGCCTGGAGTAGGTCATCCTCACCCAAGAGCTTATGGAACATTTCCAAGAGTACTTGGTAGATATGTAAGAGAAAAAAATGTATTATCAATGAGTGAGGCAATATATAAAATGACTTATCTTCCAGCTAAGGCTTTTGGACTTAAAGATAGAGGGTTAATTAGGCAAGGGATGAAAGCTGATATTACAATTTTTAATGCAGATACTGTTACTGATAAAGCAACTTTCGAATCACCCCATCAATATCCAGAGGGAATAAAGTATGTAATCGTTAATGGACAGCTAGCTGTAGATAATTTTGAATTTAAAAAATTAAAAGCAGGAGAAGTTCTCAGAAAAAATCTTTATGAGTAGATTAAAGTTTTATCTAATTACAAGCTACGTTTTAGGAATATTATTTTTTTTGATTCATAATTTTAATTTTGAATTTTTTTTACTGATTGACCCATTAATATTTGTAGTAATACTTAATATCCCTTCGTTAATAATCGCCTCAATTTCTTATCTATTGAATAAGAAACTATTTTGGATTTTTTATGGAATTATATTTTTTCTAATATGTTCAGTTTTCTTTTTTTGGACAAGTGTTGAAATATATACTGGGGGTGATTGGGGTAAAATTCTCTAGAAATTAATCAAATTCCTTGATTTTAATATTTCGAAACTCAATTGGATGACCTTCAGATTGAAGTGATATATATCCTTCCTTTAATGGTTGATCAATTTTGTCAGTAAAATTATCAGATAAATAAGTACCACCTAGACGAATGTTCGAATACGAAATTACAGTATCTCTTTCTATAATTTGATGAACAATTGAATCAGCATAAACAAGAAATTCAACACTAATCCAATCATCATTATGATACGTATTTGATGATGAAGAAATGCAATGATTGACTGCTTGAGAGCCATTTATATCTACTTCTGTCCCAGGTGAGCACATGTTTAACGTAGGTCTTTCTTTAATTCCAGATCCCCCAAGAAATTGACCTTCAATACTTACCGGAAATCCTTGATTCAAAAACATTTGTTTAGGGTGTTCTGAATGTAACATTACACCACTATTTTTATAATTCCATGCTTCATCTTCATTTTTAAATTTATTAGCATGTTCTCCATAAAACCTATAATCTAGTTTTAGATGATAATTTTTAAATTTTTGTTTAGTATAAAATAGATGACCAAATTTTTCTCCAAAAGAATCATAATTATCATATGACACTCTAATTGACTCATCTTTAACACTGAATGTATTTCGATAATTATTATTTAACTCATAACCTTTAATCTTCATTTCCCACCCCTCAAGACTTTCTCCATCAAAAAGACTAACCCAATCATTTTCATTACTCTCACAGCTAATAAAAAACAAAGAGGATATGCTTAATGCTTTTAATAATTTTTTCATGTCCTTAATTTAATAATTTCAAATTACAATACATCAAACTGATAACTGTATTTTACTGAGACACTTCTACTATCTATATAGTCAAACCAGTCGGAATCTCTAATAAAATTAACAACTATAAATAAACCAGAGTTTGCAGTTTGAAGCATTCCAAAACGAGTATTCACAGATGTAATATTTGTAACATTGTTATATTGAATTAAACTTTGTAAGTACATTTTGGGTGTAAAAGAGTAACTTAATTTTAGCCCTGTTATTAACGCGTTAATATCACCATTCTCTAGTGAAAGCTTTGTGTAATCAAGATTAAGGGTTGAATTAAATTTATTTCCAATTCTATAGTTTATATTATTTGAAAACAATAATCTATCACCTCCATAATACCCACCAATAACTGTTCTATTAGTATAATTTAAAGCAGTATTTCTATTAGACTGAATATATAATTGAAATTCTTGATGGTAATATTCTCCAGTTGGAACTTCAACATCTGATATTTTAAATGACTCAAAAACTCCTTCAGAAGTGATGTTTATACCTGTATGAATTTCAAATCCAGATGGCCAGACCCAATGATTGTCAATATGAGTCCAACTGCTAACCAGTCTATCTTGAAAATCAAAATAACTTCTATGTGCAACATGAGGTCTGATTTCTAATAGTGATCCAAAATCTTTAAGCCTTATTTGTTTAAATACTAAAAACTCTGGTTTCTTAAATGCAGATCTCATCAAAAAACCGACTTCAGGATTAAAGCCTTCTCCGACTTCAGTGTACCCCGCATTAATTCTCCATCCATTCCAATTATAATTCGCTGATAGCTTAAATGAATGATCAGAAGAATTTATATCGGGACTATTACTTTTTGAGAAGAAACCAGTAATATCAGCCTTTTTGCCAAGCGCTAACTTACCATCAAGAGCATAAACTTTATTATATTCATTATTTGCATTACCAATCTCATTTTTACCTACATAAATCATTCCAAGAGAAGATCTTGAATTATTAAAATCATGATTAACTCTTGCTACAGAAAAATTATTTTCAAAAATATTTTGATCAGAAACTTCATCAGTAACCATATTCAGAAAACCAACATTTGTTTGACCAATTTTTCCAGAGATTCTTCCTCCTCCCTTTATTGGAACTAATTGGCCTTCATCACCTATTCCAATTCTTCTGCTAAAAAACAGATCAACTTCTCCAGGACTACCTACAGAAAATTGACCTGCATTTTCAAGAAAAAATGCTCTTTTTTCTGGAAAAAAAAGATTGAAACGATCAAGATTAATTTGCTGTTCGTCTACTTCTACTTGTGCAAAATCTGTATTGTATGTTAGGTCCAGAGTTAATCCAGGAGTTAAGCTGTATTTAATGTCAAAACCTGAGTCTAAATCAAGAGATACGTTTTTACCTTTTTCTAATATCTGATATGAAGCATTACTAAGGGAATAAGGAATGACTTTAAGATTCTTAGGATTTTTTAGGTCAAGACCTTTTAGTTTCCCAGCTATCGAAACTCTTTTAATATCAAAGCCAAGGGGTAAAGATGCCCAATATGAAATTTCACTATTTTTAGAAATATTTCTTTGAAAATTTAATCCCCAAGTTTTATTTTCTCCAGGCAAGAATCTTAATGACCTTAATGGAATTGAAAATTCTGCACTCCAACCAAAATCTCCTTTTGAAGTTTTAACTTCCCAAGATGCATCCCAATTAAGGTTTGTTCCACCTAGCGTTCCTCCTTTTTGTCTTGCATTTTGATTGAAACCACCAACACCTTCATTATCTATTTGCGCATCATATTGCATTCCATCAGCATTAGTTCCAAAAAGAAAACCATTTTGAAAATCATTATAAGTGTCTAATATAAACAAGAAACTGTCCTCATCATTTAAATTAGCATCTCTTCTTGAGTCTGAGACTACTATTTTTGATGGATCATTATCAAACCCAATTACAGATATATAAAAAGTCTTATTTGTATAAGCTAGCCGTATCTCTGTTTTTTCACTTGATGGCTCACCAAAATTTGGAGTTATCTGTGTCATTGAAGTTATTGGGATTATTGAATTCCATACTTCATCATTAATTACTTCTCCATCAATTATAGGCTCATCATTTATATAAACTATATTTATTTCAGGTCTAGTTTCTATAAACTCTTCTTGACCATAAGATTGAAAGATAATGGCAAATAAAAAAAACAAGATAACTGAGAATTTTAAAAACTTTTTGGGGTATCTCATTAAACTAAGGTAATTAATTTTAAACCTTTTTTTCATAAATTGAGACTATGAATAAATTATTAATTTTTATATCGGCTTTCTTTTTTATAACCACCTCATCTTTAACGTCTCAAAATGATAATAGAAAAACATTAGAAATATTATTCAACGATTGGCGTGAATTTGAAAATCCTCCTTTATTAAACGGAGCTCCTAATTATACCGCTAAATCATTTGACAATAGGATGCCAGAATTTAGACAGCTAAAAGACAGGCTAAATGAAATAGATAAATCTACTTTAGACACTCAGAGCAAAGTTGATTGGACTTTGATCTGGGCTGAGATGAATGGCTTTGAATTTAATTATAGAGTTCTTAAGCCTTGGGAGAGAGATCCAGCTTTTTATAAATCAGTATGGATGAATAGGAGTGATGTGCCAGCTCATGAAGGACCTACTCATCACAGCGTTACAGAGATATGGCAATATTCATTCCCATTAACAGAGACTGATTCTAAAAAATTAATAAGTGAACTAAAAATCATTGCACCTTTAAATGAACAAGCAAAACTTAATTTAATTGGTAATGCAAAAGATTTATGGATAGCAGGAATAAGAGATATAGATATGCAAATTGATAATCTGGAATCAATTAAAGATTTTAAGGATGTAAGTAAAAATATAATTCTGGTTAATACTATAAATGATGCTATCAAATCAACCAAAAACTTATCAAATTGGTTAAAAAATGAGTCTTCAAAAAAGACTGGGCCTTCTGGAATTGGAAAAGAAAATTATACATGGTATCAGAAGAATGTACATTTAGTTCCATTGTCTTGGGATGATGAAGTAATGCTCCTTAAAAGAGAGTTATCTAGAGCTTGGGCATCGCTAAAGCTAGAAGAGCATAAGAATAGAAGTTTGCCAAAACTTAATCCAGCATCATCTCCAGAGGAATACAATAGGCTTGCAAGTCAGGCTTCAACAGATTTAATTGATTTTTTAGCAGATGAAGATATAATCGAGGTAAAAGATTTTTATAAGGAAGCACTTGACGAACATTTAGGGAGTTTTGTTGAAGAAGAAAAAAGGAACTTTTTTTGGATAACAGCTCACCTAGACCCAAAACCTTTATTCTCTCATTTTTTTCATTGGTTTGAGCTAGCTGAAATGGATAATAATCCCAATAAAAATATTATTCGCAAAGACCCTGTTTTATATAATATTTTTGACAGTAGAAATGAAGGAGTTGCTACAGCAGTTGAAGAAATGTTTATGCAATTAGGACTTTATGAAAACAGTCCAAGATCTAAAGAGATTGTGTATATCCTAATTGCTCAAAGAGCGGCTAGGGGATTAGGATCTCTTTATGCCCATGCAAATCTTATGACTATGGAAGAAGCTGGTAAAATTCATTCTGAATTCACTCCTCGAGGGTGGATGAAAACAGAAAAAGAATTGTTAATCTTTGAACAGCATCTTTATTTAAGACAACCTGGCTATGGAACGAGTTATATTACCGGTAAGTACTTATTTGAAAATGCACTTTCTGAATATTCTAGGTTAAATGAAAATGTTAAAACAGCAGATTTAAAAAACTTCTTTAAAGAATTAATAAATATCGGAAATATACCTATGACACTTTTTCAATGGGAGATAAACAATGACTGGACTGTATTAGAGGAAATAGTCCCAGGACTAAATTAGGTATCAAACAACTAACTAAAAAGATACTCAGAGTTTGCCAGTTGAACTAAAATGTAAACTTTAGCAAACATTACTATAAGGAAAATCACAAATAAGATTTCTGGGTAGTATTCTTTGGGTATTTTGGTAATTTTAAACACAGTGCAAATGTAAATTTTAGTTTGACATTAAAATCTAAAATTTATGTTAATTATAATAGTTACATCAGATATCTAACTCTATATATATAAGTTTGCTTCATGAACAGATACGGTCAAATCAAAGATTTACTTTTAGGAGATCTAACTATATCAATTTTTGTCTTTGGATCTATTGTCACATTATTGGTGATATCTTCCTTATTTCTTTCAAGCAAAGAAAGAGCTGATTATGACAAAGATTATTATGACCGCCATGGATCTCTTCCTAAATAACGTTTATATGAAAAAATACTTAATATTAATTCTAACAATATACTCTTTGAATATTTACTCACAAGCTCACATTGGAGCTATGGGTGGATATAATCTCGATAACGATAAAACTCAGGTCGGACTTGGTTTAAATTATATGTTATTTCCAAAAATTTCTATAGGAGCAATGGCTATGATAACTCCTTTTGAGGATGGGAGTGGAGATGACTACATGATTATGTATAATGCTAAGTATAAACTTGGTAAATTTACTTTGGTTGGAGGTTTAATGGATATGAAAATGGGCAATAGTCCTAATATGAATATGGATATGAACATGAACATGAACATGGATATGAACATGGATGGCACAGATCCTTATTTTGGTATTGAGTATAAACCTTTTAAAAATAAAATGTTAAAGGTTTATTATAACCATTCTGATATGATGAAGTCTATAGGAATAATGATGCCTATATTACACATTGGTAAAAAAATGAATCATGACATGCACATGAATCATGACATGAGTAAAGATCAAGATTGCGATCCTAATTGTTAGCCATTAAATCTGTAGCTAATCTAATCGGATCTTCTCTAAGTGTCTAATAATTATTACATCAGAATCTGGAGATAATTTTTCAACATCTTCTTTAAAAGGAATTAATTTAAGTTCAACACTACCTTCTTGTGAAAAGCCATATGGAAGTCTAAAGTTATCCCAATGAGTTGGAATAATAGTTTTTGGATATCCTGTAACTTTTAAAAGTCTCTCATTATAATTATATAAACCTAGCTGAGATTGATTAACTCCTGCTAGAAGAATATCTGATGTGATTCCCTCAAGTTCTCTTTCTACAAAATTCATTGATCCCATCGTTAGTATATCATGGTCTTTAAATCTAGCTAAAAACATAAGTGATCCCCCTTCAATAAATTCAGAAACTCTAAGTGGTGCATTTGGAGGGACTGTATATTCTCTTGAATCAAGGTAGTGTTTATCATTCAATGCAGAATGAATAGAAGGAATTACTCTGACTGAAAAATTTTCAAATTGATAATCTTCTCCTCCTCTTACAGGATAAAGTTGATTATTATTAATACCGTACGCTCTAAGAATGTTAATTGTTGTCTCAGTCCCTATGACTTTAGCTCCAGTTTTTTTTGCGATATAGGGGACATCTGATAGGTGGTCAAAGTGAGAATGATGAACTAGAATGAAATCTACTTTATCAATTAAACTATCTATAAGAATTGAATCTGAAACAAAAAAATCAGACCTCAAAACTGTTTTTCTTTCATCTAACTTATTAACTGAAGGGCCATTTCCAAGCTTTACCCTCGAAATATATGGATCAATTAAAACAGTTATATTGTCATCTGAAATTTCCCATCCAGCTGTACCTAAATACTTTAATTCAACTTGACTATGAATATTTAAACTGAAAGATACTAAGGCTAATAAAATTAATTTTTTCATTGTTTGATTATTTGTTTATATAGTAGAGATTATACTCGCCAGTGTTTGCTTCTAAAACATCAACTTTCCCATCATTATTAATGTCTGAGTCAATTATATCGTAAGTTCTAAAATTGTTTTTTGAGAGTGCATTTTCTTTCCATTCTTTTCCATTTAAGACGTTAATATATAATTTCGTTGAACCAGGAGAATTACCAACGACTATATCTAAATATCCATCTCCATTAAAGTCATTTACTGCTAAAGAAAAGCTTGAAGATTTTGAGTTATCATAAATAACATGTTTATCAAAACTATCAAATTCGTCACCAAAATAAATAAAATTTGGTTCGTCTATATTTGCTGTAACTATATCTTTATATCCATCAGAATTAAAATCACCAATTTCAACTGCTCTTGTATTGTCATTTCCTTGACCAAACATTATTTTTTTATTAAAATTTAAAATACCATCGTTGAGGTATACATAGTTTGGTTGACTATCACGATTAGCTAAAATTAAATCTTTATGCCCATCCATATTCATGTCAGAAACTTCAACATCAATGGTTGAATCTTCAGCTGTTCCAAAAAGAATTGTTTCAGAGAAATTACCTAAACCATCATTAATACATATCTCATTTGATTCTCTCCGATTTGTAATCAATATATCAATATCACCATCATTGTCAATATCATTTAATGTAATATTTCTTGTGTTAGAATTGGGTTTTCCAAATTCACTAGACTTAATAAAATTACCTTTGCCATCATTAATAAAAATATAGTTTGGTGCCTTATCATTTCCTACAGCGATGTCTAAATCACCATCATTGTCAAAATCTGAAAGCTCTGCAGCATAACTTGTTAATCTTTCAATACCTAAATTTTTTTCAACTGTAAATCCACCAATACCATTATTAATTAGAATTTTATTCTGACCGGGCCAATGACGACCATTTGCGACAATTATATCAATATCACCATCATTGTCAATATCACCAGAAGATAATGAAGCTGTCTTTTCTTTAGCACCTCCTAAAAGATTCATTTTAAAATCAAAACTTTGAGAATAATTTGGAACACTATAAATAACGAATATAATTGCTAAAATTTTATTTTTCATTTTTTCTTTATTGGAATTAACCATGTATTATTATCTATATTAATTCTCCCATTCATTTCTTCTTCTACAACTCTGTCTATAACTCTAATTCCTTCAGATGCCATATTGTAGAATGAATCAATTCCATTGTTTGGAAAATTTTGTCTAGTTCTATGAATATTAAACTTACTAGAAAAATTTCTATTAAATTCTTTTTCAATCATTTCTTTTCCAATCAAAAAACCTATCAAACCACCCCAGGTTGATGTTGGATTATCTGAATCCCATCCAGATAAAGTTCCAATTTTTATAGTTTCTTTAATATCTCCTTCCCCATAAAATAAGCTTACTAAGCTAGATGCAAAATTTATTCCAGCAGCAAAACAGCCATTACAATATAGATTTTTAGAAGTGAGATTATATCCATCTTTTTGATCTACTTGATATCTCTGATAAATCGAATCTCTTGCATCTTCCCACTTTATTCCAGATTTATATAGTTTTTCTGTAAAGTCATACATTTTTGCAGGATAATTATTATCATTTAAATGTTGTCTTGATTGTTTTGCAATCCAAAATATTGTTTCTTTTGTTGATTTAAATTCTTTAGAATTTGATGCTAAAGAATGCATTATTACATAGAATTCTGCAATCTCTTGTGCTTCATATCTAGCAGTGGTTTTAATAGGTAATTCAGCCATTTTTAAACCTATATCAGGTCTTGAAGGTGATAACAATCCAAAAATCTCAGTTGTTAATTGTGCATCAATCATCATATAAGAATTATTATTTATTGGGTCACCTGTTTCAGGTGGTTTCATTCCAGACTTCATTAGATCAAATGCAACTTGATTTGATTCCCATAAATAATTCTCTTCATTACTTTTGATATGCTTTAGCCACCCATCTCTTATTTGATTAGGACTAAGAATACTAGTATCATTAAAATTTAAAAGATATTGATACATATACTCAATATCAGTATCATCATCAGATCCCCAAATATCACTTTCATCTTTTAATACAAAATCAATTTTTACTCTACTTTTATTAACTAAACTATCTTCCCATATACTCCTTTGATCTATGCCTCCCCAATCATCTCTTGTATAAAAATTTCCAGTTTTAATTTCACCTATATTACCAATCTTATCCATCTCAGTTATAAGACCAGTCCAATTTGCAATGGATTGACCAAGCCAGAATCCATGTAATTTATTAGTGTAGTTTTCTCGGGATATTTCGATGTACTCAAATTCATTATTTATTCCTTTATTACATGCGATAAAGAAAAGGAATAAACTAAACAGTATTAATTTTTTTAAGAAACCCATTACACTAAATTAAATTTTTTAATTTTAGATATGAGAAAAATTCTTTTTCTATCTTTTTTTCTAGTTAGTTGTGGAGGGGAAATCTATTATCTAGACAGCTATAACTACAGTCAATCAGGTGAATCAACGTATGAGGCAAAAGAGCTTGAATCTGAAGAGATGGAAGATGCTTTTATTGAGGCATATGAAATTATTGCTGAAGAAATTATTTCTGTTTATTCAAAGGCGCTGAAAAAAGATAACAGTCTTGGAGGAGTAGATAATGAAATTAAAGCATTAGAGTTTTTAAATCAAGCGTTGTTTAATTATGAAATATATACAGTTAATAGAGAGTTAATGAAGATTAATATTACTGATAAAGAATTTGATAGGAAGTCAGAATTAAGAGATAGTATATTAAATAAATCAAGAATAAAACAAAAAGCTGAAAAATCACTCACACAATGAACTTCACTTTAATAGATTATACTGCTTTTGGATTATGGATACTTATAAGTGTTTTAATTTCTTATATTCTTGTAGACAAACTTAAATTTTTCAAAGGAGATAAAAATGTAAAAAAGGTTTTGACTTGGGGGCTAATTCTAGGGCACCTATTATATCTTATATGGAAATATATCTTTCTTCAACTTATAGGAAATTAAATGGTTTTTTGACCAATCAAACTTCAAAATAATATATTGTTATCAAGATGGGCTTAAAATCTCAATGATCTTGAAACTAAAATTTAACAGAAATATTATTAACAACTACTAAAACGTTGGAATACCCACTTAACAATAGATCTTTCAGTATAATTTAGTAATCCAAGTTATTAATTTTCAGAAAGTTAATGAGAAAAAACTTTTGTAATATAAGAAATTCTTATATCTTATAGATATATCTAATTATTATGGAAAAACTATTAAATTTATTATTGGATTTACCTAAAACGGTAAATGAAAAACTCCCTATGAACTCTTTCAATAAAATGATGGATGATTCAGAGGGATCAATGAAAAACTGGACTGGGACTGCTTTTAAAGTAGGTGCTCTTGTTCTATTAATTGTTACCTTAATATCAGTTGTAAATGCTGGAATGGATTCTTTTCAAGGCGCTAGTGGCCTGGGACAAGTTTCTGCAATTCTTTGCTTATTAATTATGATCTATGCAGCTTTTCCAATCGCTCAAGTTGTTAGATCTGCGGGAGATTCACTTTCCTCATCTAAAAGCAATTCAGTTGACTTTATTTTTAAAGACTTCATTACAACTAATATTAAAGTCTTAGGACATGTTACAGCACTAGTTGCTTTATTTGGAGCAATTTGTTCTACCATTGGTTGGTTGTTAAATTCTAACGGCATGACTATGAATGTTGACTTGTACGGTGGTGCAGCATATGCATATGCTTTACCAATTGATGCAACAGCAACATTTTTAGAAATGGTTAAACTAGATTTTGTTGGAGGAGTCATCAATGACTTTTTCAATTGGGATTTAACAGGATCAACTGCTACAGGTTATACTATTGATGGTATAGTAGCTGTTGGTTGGGAGTATGCACAAGTAATTTTGGTTTTAGCAAAATTATATCTTGCACTTGCAATATATCATTTCTTTTATGGTATTGTGTCAACTCTTGCAAAATGGATTAGAAGTCCTTTTCTACCATTTAAAAGTTCTTAAATCATAACTGGATTAAATTATTGTTTATAAACCCCATTAGAAATAGTGGGGTTTTTAATTATACTTTTTGAAAATATGTTTTTCTTAATATTATTGGAAATTAAACTAATATTTCAACCTTTTTTGTAAAACTTATTTCCTTTAATTACTATATATGGGAGTGGAATTAATATAGAAATAGTGTAAGCTATAACAGCTATACCTAGATTAAATATAAATAAAGTTATAAAATAGATTAATGTAGTGTAGGCGCCTAGTTTGAAAAAGAATGGCTTAAAAAAGTTTAGATATCCGTCAATATCAAATTTTTCTCTTTCAGATTTTGACATTGTATTATATCCTGCTAGTAGCATTTTTGCATTTTCTCTATTAATTACCTTTGATATTATTATGAAAAGTAAACCTGTAAATACAATTACTACTGATATAATATCCATATTAATTACAAGCTCCGTTAATATATGATGTCACACCATTGAAAGTTGCTGCATAGCATGAATTAGGGTAGGTTATTCCATCACATCCACAAACTGGTTGATATATCTCAATACAAACACCAAATTCTTCAATTATTGATTCATCAATACATGAATCTTCAATCTTATCTTCTGATGAGCATGAAGTTATAAAAATTGATAAAAATGTTATGAGTTTTAGGAATAAATTCATTTTATAAAAATAGGTTTTATTCAGGACATGATCCCCAAACCGGTTGATAAGACTCTATTAGAGGTGAGTTTGTAGCAAAATTTTCAGGCTCAGTAATAAAATTGGACACACACCAAGATGAGATATCCTGATTGAAGGATGTTGCATTTTCAAACATTTTTGACATACTAGTTGCGCTAGAGGTATCCCATTCAGAAATATTTTGATTAAAAGAAGTTGCAGCTCTAAATAAGTCAAGCATTTTTGTGACTTTAGAGGTATCCCAACTAGAAATATCTTGATTGAAAGACGAAGCATTTTTAAACATGCTACCCATGTTGTCTACTTTCGATGTATTCCAGTTAGAAATATTTTGATTGAAGATGTCAGCATTATAAAACATTCCATCCATATTAGTTACATTAGAGACATCCCAAAAATTAATGTTAGAGTTAAAAGAATTATTATCAAAAAAATTCTGAAACACTCCAGATATTGATTCTCCAGACATATTAGTCACTAATGTTGTACAGAGGTTATAGTTACCATTTGCAATCTCATCTTTTATTGAAATATTATTTACAGCAGTGTAGGTTACTCCCCCTATTATATCTTTATCTCCATTTAAAGCATCAGGACATTTACAAGTATTATCTTCAAAATAAATTTTTCCTGAATTAACAAAACCATTTACATTACTAGAAGGAACTTCTGACGAGGTTATCTGAGTTTCATCACTTTTGGAACAAGAGATTAGTGTTAGAGTAATAAGAAACAAAATTTTTTTCATTTTTCGAAAATAGATAATAAAAACGCGAATAGAGAGAAGCATTCTGTTAATAATATTATAAATATTTATATATGTTTGTAAGTGATTTGAATATTCTTTCATAAATTAATGTCATCTATTAAACATAAATATCATGGGTAGTAAATTTTTTGGAAATAAAAACGATAATAAAGAAACTAACGGTAAACGTCAGGTCAAAAGTTCAAATAAAAATTCAAAGAAAAACTTCAATAGTAAGCTTCAGTCAAAGGGAGTGGGAAAAGCTAAAATGACTGGAATCAGAAAAGTCGGAAGAGGAAATTAGTTAATATTAAAAGTCATTTTATTTTTTAAAATAAACTTAATGGCTAAATAATATTCAATTTTTTATCACAAAAGTTATTAGATACATTACTTTATAACAATCAATAAGATGACAAGAAAAGAATTTGAACTCTATGTAAAAGATCTAAATCTAAACACCAAATTGGAAAAAAAGTATTGGATTATATATGAAAAAATTAATGAAAATGGCTCACCTCTTAGCTATAATCAAAGAGCAAACTTATTACTTGAGGAATTAAGAAATATGAAAAAGCTATTAAATGTTTTTATATTATTTTTTATTTCAAACATCTATATTTAATAAGTTTTAAGAAATTATTTAAATACAATTCTGATTAATGCTTAGTAAAAATCAACGTAAACTATTACTTCAATTAAATCAAAAAAAATATCGATTTACATATAAACTTTTTGTTGCTGAAGGAAAAAAGGTTGTAAATGAATTAATTGACTCAAACTGGTCATATCAAATGTTATTCAGTTCTGAAGATGACTTTCATCCTGACTCACAACTATTGACCCAAGAAGAAATGAAGATGATTACTCACTTTAAAACACCTAGTCCAGCATTAGGCGTCTTCAATTTGCCCGAAGATCAAAAAATATTAAGTGAGCCTATTACAATCGCAATAGATGGTGTTAGTGATCCAGGTAACCTAGGAACAATAATACGTTTGTGTGATTGGTTTGGACTTTCTGAATTGTTTTGTAGTAAGACCACTGTAGATTGCTTCAATTCTAAAGTAATTCAAGCTTCTATGGGATCTATAACTCGAGTAAGATGTCATTATGTTGAAGATCTTGGATTAACTCTAAATGAATTTCAAAAACCAATATATGGAGCAAGTGTAAAAGGAAATTCTATTTTTTCTAGAGAACTTCCAAAAAAAGCATCCTATGTTTTCGGAAGTGAATCACATGGAATTTCAAAATCTCTATCAAACCAACTAACAGGAGAATTATCCATACCAAATTTAAGAGAGGGTATTAATAAAGCAGAAAGTTTAAATGTAGCAAATTCAACTGCCATTTTCTTAAGTGAGTTATTTAGATAGGAATGCTTTAATTAAATTAAGAAGAAGATATTAACTTAAACAAATAAATTGTTAGCATACCCCAACCAGTTCCTGTTACCATACTCAAATTTGAATTTAGTCAGGCTCGTAGCCTGAATCTCCTTGATCATTGTCTTGAAAAATTTCTCTTAGAGTCTCCTTACTTGGTTTGGAAATTACAGGTTTGAAATAAGTGTTATATAATTGGTATCCCAAAGGATTATTAGCTAATATACCTGAAGGTGTTCTTGAATTATCATTCCATTCTGGAGATAAACTTCCTCCTTCCCAAAATTCACTAAATTCCCACATTCCATAGGTCAATAAATACTGGTATTCTTTAAGCATAACTGGCCAAGCATTAGTGTTGTTTATATCACCTCCATAACCTTCTATATCAAAAACTCCATTAGTGTATGCTTCTTTCATTGCAAGAAAAATTTCTGTATTGGAGATATCCTCCTCTTCTGCTTCAATATTTAGTGCTTCTGTTGAGCCTTCAACTCCTCCTCTTACTCCAAAACGATGAAGTGTATGCAGGACATGTTCCATAATTTCATTAATATCATCGTCCCCTGTACCCATACTATCAACGTTTTTATACCAAACCATATCATCTAAAGCTAAAGCATCTTCAAAGGCTTCAATGCCAGGATAGGATTGATTCCTGTTATCATTTAAAAAATTTGGAGAATATTCATCTCCACCTCCTCTTGCAATTCTTTGACCAGTTGGTCTTCCCTGATGCCACCCAATTTCACCTTTTAGAGTTTTAATCATATTTAGTTGAGAATTAGCATCAATATCTTCAGCATCCTTGTCTGTAAGTAATTTAAACACTCTTGCAGTTTTATATATCCAAAAATCTGGTACAGCTTCTTGACCTCCAATTTCACCTGCAGCAATTAGTTTTACTCCATTAACATTCAATTCTCTGTCATAAAAAATAATTGGTTCAATTGGCACTATATCGCCACTTGAGTAATAATTAGGGATTACTTCAAATAGCGCCTGATAAGTTACATTTGAATTAATTGTGATAGTTAAACTTTCACTAGTAGAGGTATTCCCTTCCCAACCAGTAAATCTATATCCATCATTTGCAGTAGCTGTAATTGTCACCTGAGTTCCTTGATTATATGTACCTCCTGAGGTAGAAACACTACCACCCTCTCCTGCTGTAACAGTTAAAGTATACTGTGTAATTGTAGTTGTAGGATTCGTATTAGTTGTGTTTGTTTGAGAAGAAACATATTCTGATGTATTATCTTCAGTGCTATCCTTAGCACAGGTTAATAATAATAAAAAGCTTAGGTAAATTGGAAGTTTTTTCATTCGTAGAATAAATTTTAAACGAAATTAAAAAATTAATATTAGAAATAAAATTGATGAATTAGATCGTAAAAGAAAAAACCCTCCAGTAGGTGAAGGGTTGTTTAATTTGTGTAATGTAGCGGTTAGCTTGCTCCCCCAATTATTCAAAGTTGCAGTAAACTAAAACAATCAAATAGCACGAGGTAATAATTTAAACAAATAAATAGTAAGCATCCCCCAACCAGTTCCGGTTATCATGCTCAAAACAGCTAAGACAATTGCGTGCGGCATTAGTTCCTTTTTATAGGCTGATGTTACTGCTGGAGCGGTTGAAATCCCTCCAAGATTGGCCATACTCCCAATGGCAACCCAAGCAATATTGATTTTGAGTAAGCGTGCAGCAATTAACATTGCTACAAAATGTAACACCAGCCAAAGAATTACTAAAACGACAAGAATAATCGGAAGATTCAGATTGTCAAAATTCAGTTTCAATCCCAAAATAGCCATAATTAATACAATGCAAAACCCAGCGATTTTTAATACAAGTTTGTGACTCCAGACAGGTATTAAGTTGCCCAGAACCAATCCAATTATCGATAAAACAACGATACTTGCCAAAAAGGACATGGAAATAAATGAAGTCAATAACATTATTAAAATAAGAGAGCCAATAGTTAAAGTATTTCCCACCAAAGGAGAGATATTTTTTGAAGATTGACGAGTTTGGGTTATTGAAAAGTTAGGGTCAATGCCCCACAACTTGTTTAGTCGGTCACTTCTTTTTATAAATTGGAACATCATTATCGTCCAGATATTGACCAGAATATTATCAAGCACCAAAATTGAGAGAAATAACGCCTCTGGAGTTTCAGCCAGTTCTTTTAAAACCAATTGACT
>Ga0209666_1000113_pt1 | contig 62292 bp, 41 predicted proteins | sample SaaInlV_125m_DNA_FD_184679 | JGI IMG/M metagenome (GOLD analysis project Ga0209666, IMG submission 184679) | Marine microbial communities from expanding oxygen minimum zones in the Saanich Inlet - Saanich Inlet SI037_S3LV_10m_DNA (SPAdes)... | ecosystem: Environmental > Aquatic > Marine >...
ACTTCTACCGAATAGTCACCTGTTACTGTTACTTCGATTTCTTGTGAAGTTACAGCTGTATTCCATAAATAACTTGCATGATTACCGGCGTTTAAAATAACCGACTCCCCGGAACAAAGGTCGATATCAGCTCCCAAATCAACCACGGGTAATGGTTTTACCAAATAAAGTATTTGGATCCTATCACTTTCGCATCCATTAATTGTTTGGGTAACCCAATACTCAGTAAGTCCAGCTATATTATTGTCAATGTTTGGAACGTTGGTCATGGCATCGTTACTCGTTTCAGAGCTATACCATTTTAAATCTTGCCCGTCTGTATATTCAGTTAATAATGTATTCGTATTTGATGCACACACTCTTATCGTATCCAAAATTTTATAAAATTCGAAATTCATCCCCCCACCATTATCACCATAATTATTATCTGAAAAAAAGAAAACCTCCCCATTTCCCGTAGCTATTGGCTCAAAAAAGTAAGTATGCTCAGCATTATAACCGTCAGGAACTGGTCGGCTTGGCGATGCACCATTAAGCTGCCAATAAATTCCAGCTATTGGAACAATATCAGCACTTGCATTTTTTTGTTTGTACCTGTAAGCAGCATCGATAACATTTTTAGTGGGATCACTACTCCAAACGCTCCAAGTTCCGGTAACTTTAACTTTATACCGCTCTCCAGCAGCTAGCCCATTTACTGTTTCATTTAGCGGCTGATCAGCATCAAAATAAAAGCTATGAAATGCCTGACCATCTATACCGTTAATAGCTGGTTTTTCAACGTCACAAGCAGTACAAACTAGAGCTTCAGTAGTTGCATCTGCGCTCGATCCCTTTCCCTGTCCGCCTGCAGCAGCCACAGGAACTCCGTTCGCATCTATAGCGCCTGCAAGTATATCATTACTATTTACATCTGTTAACTTAAAACCGGCATCTCCTTCAACTGCATCTAAACAACCATCATTGTCGCTGTCAGTATCTAAATAATCAGGTGTTCCATCGTTATCTGTATCACAAAAAGTTGCGAAATCGGCACCAAATGTGAAGTTTACATAATTTTCATTGGCCAAATAATCAAATGAAATCTCAGAAAATGTTCCATTCATTCTTAAAATAACATACCCTTCCTTTGCTGTTAATTGAGTAGGAGAATCTATAGTTACGGGTCCAGACTGAAACAACACTTCCACTTGATTAGAAAACTGGACCGGCACTGCGTTACCGCCTCCAATAGAAGAAAACAATAACGTTGGATTCAAAACAGGTTGAGCAAAAGTAATTGTGTTGTTTGATATAAATCGATTCTTAATTACAGTAGTATTTGGAATATTATAAGTAATAGGAAACCTATTATAGGCAAAAATACTAGGAGTCGTTTCTATGTTAATAGAAGATGTATAAGTATAATTAACACCATTAATCTTTCCAATAGCGGTTTTACCATTTACTTGAGGGGGTGTTGACCATTGAAAATTACTTGTCATACACTCCTCAACATCCAAAATACCATCGTTGTCATCATCTAAATCTATAGCATCACAAACTCCGTCGTTATCGCTATCATCGCAGCCGCATTCGTTTGACTTTACATTCTCATCTGCACTCGATCCTACATTCTGACCACCGTTTGCGGCTAAAGGAACTCCGTTTGCATCAATTGCTCCAACGAGAAGACCATCACCATTAACGTCCGTTAACTTAAAATCAGCACTTCCTTCAACTGCATCTGGACATCCATCGCCATCACTATCACTATCGAAAGAATTTAAAATTCCGTCGCTATCTGTATCAGTGACACAAAGCACTACTCCATTCCCTTCTCCTGAAATATTAGTTGCTCCTTTGACTACTTGAGACAAAACAACAGTGTTATTACCAGAAGTGTTCCAAGTAACATTAACTGGTTGGGGATCTCCGCTCAAAATCTCCATAGACTCTAAACCTCTACCTGAATTTCTTTTCCCTTGAAAAGATACTTCTCCGTTAGGCTCAATTATTAACCTTACTACAGGTTCGTTAGCATCTCCATTAATCACCCAAACGTTATCATTACCTCCTTGTCCAAATCCAGTATTATCAGCAGAAAAAACCAATAGCGATTCACCGGAAGCTCCGCCTCCTTCACATTGAATTTGGTTCGTAACCACATCGATTCCGTTTACATTTAAATTAAACGAATTATCTAACTTAAAAATATCAAACCTAAACCCTCCGTCTGCGCTTGGTGCTAAAAAAGTAGTTGTTGTTCCTCCACTTGTTTCAAATGACTTACTTACCAATGTATTTGGGCATTCATCTGCATCTAGAATCCCATCGTTGTCATCATCTAAATCTATATTATCACAAACTCCGTCGTTGTCACTATCATCACAGTTAACTGTTTGAGCTTCAACTCCAAAAGAAACAAAAGACAAAAGTGCAATCAAATAACAATTAATAACTAAGCGCATCATAAGATTTTAGTATACTGATAATTACCCTACAAGTTTCGATAGCAAATTGTGTAAGGCTTTGTAAATTAAGAAGAAAACAGCAAAAATAAAATCATTAAAATTGGTTTTTACGTTTTTTTAAAAATATTAAATATTAATAAACACTTATTAATAAGTTACTTAATAGAAAAAAAAAGGTGTTTTAAAAAATAGTTTCTTCTTAATAGACTATCATTTTATTGTTATTGATGGTTCGCAATCTTTCGACAAACTTATCAATAGAAAAAAGGTTTAGCTAACCCTTAAATCAACAAAAAAACCCAATTTGAACAGTTTTTCCAAAAAATCAAATGTTACTCGTTTCAGCTTTGTTTTCAATTAAATACTGAATTTATTTATCACTTTTTAAACGCATCAATGTAGTCTACAAATAACACTTAATGCAACCCAAAATCAAATACTTGCATATTTGTTTGAACTTCTGTAAAAACCAATATTTTCAAATTCAATCGCATCCTCCCTTTCCAATGTTAAGTTTTTTCTGAAACAAATTGTAAAAAACTGGATGAAGCGCCATATTTAAGCGGAAAATTTCTTATCAATATTAATTTGAAGCTGTTAAAAATATCTTAAGCTAGTAATTTGCTTAATCCTTTTTAACCCCCAATTTATAACTTTCGCTCCTAACTAAATTTACTACCAAAAATAAAATCTACTTAATACTTCGATAATGAAATAAGAAATTTATCTCGATCAGCATCATAACCAGCATCATTAATAAGGAAGTGTTTTGCTCTGGTTTCTGTTACAGACTCCCTACTTGTAAGCATATAAATAAACAGCTTATAGATTTGTTTATTGCTAATTCTATCAATATAAGTCTTGGCGTCTTTAGAGCGACCTTTGTGAAGATCGTTGAGTAATTCAAATAGTGTTTTTTGGTCTTGATCCAGTTCTATTTCGTACCTCCGAATTTTCCTGTTTAAAGATCCTATTGCATTATGAAACGTATCTGTTTTGCGCTGCAAATAGCTTTCCAATAAAAATAATAAATCACCGGAAATATGATGTTTAGAATACTTTTTCTTTTTAGATATCCTAAAAAAATCAATTAATAAAGGGTTTGTTTCTTTGAAGTTTTCTACAATAATTTGAAGCTCTATTAAACTCAAGTAAATCCTTCCAATCAATATAGGATTGGATAAATATCTTTTTGAGATTACAAACTTAAACTGGTCCAATAACTTCATTAATTGCTCTTGATTTGGCGACCATGTTTGAATAAAACTCTGATTAGAAAAATAAATATCGTAGTATTTCTCCATAAAAACACTATCGGCATCTCCCTCTAACACAGGCTTAAAATAGGACTCAGTAAATACTAAGTAAGCCTTAAGCTCGTTAACGAGTGCCTGAGATTTTAACTTCGTGAACAAGTTACTTAAAACCATTAATCGCAATAGGTGCTCTGTCTCAAAAACAGAGGAGTTAATCAAATTTTTTAATTGCTGTTTGCGTGTTTCATGGTGATTATCTAAATCATTATGAACGATATATTCGATGGATTTTATTTCAAACAATACATGTTTCGCCTTGTCTGAATTTAGATTTAAATCATCAAGTTGTTTTGTAGTTTGTTTGATTTGTTCGCGGCATTTCGAATCCCTTTTTTTAAAAAAATAGTCATAATACAATGTCGTTACTAAACGGTAACTATCTTCTAAACTAGTAAGTTCTTGCTCCTTTTTGCCTATTAACTTTAACTCAGATTGAATTTCATGATTAGATTCAAAGTCCAATTCACCGTTCAGTAAATGTAAATTCCAGTACTCTTTATAGGCTGATCTTAATACTTCAAATTCTTCTTTAGATTCTGCCTTTTGAATTAGTTTTTTACAACGACTTTTCGCTTCAGCAACAAAACCTTTATCCATTAAAATCTTGACTGTAGATAGATTACCCCTCAAACCATACTCAAAATTATTATTTCTATAACGGCTACAAAGATGGGTTAAAACAACCTCATACAATAAACTTAAATTGGACTGCGTGTGCGTTTTAGATTGATTTACAGCGTTTTGTACATCCTTAAAATCATACTTTTTTTGCTTACTTAAAAAGTCAAAATAAGCATTTAATAAACTCGACGACTTGCTGCCTTTTAAACGAATTCTAACGTATCGCTTTTCTCCTTGGTTTAAACTCTTTATTAAGTCGTGAAGTTTTTTCATTTCACAATTTTAAAAATTGAATGAATAGTATTTTCAGTTGAAATCCTAACCAAATAAACACCTTGTTTTAAATCTGTAGTATTCATCAAATATTCATTTCCAAAATCGTTTATTTTTTTTGATAAAAACCGCTTCCCTGAATCACTAAAAATTTCAATTAAACTTCCATTCAAATCGCTTTTTGACGAAATAATAAATTGATTATTAATTGGATTTGGATAAGCCTTAAATCCGTTTAATGTTACAACCTGTATTCCCGAGGAGAATTCAATTACTTCCACATCAACTAGAGCGTCCGCGTATTTTGATTCATTTTCTTCATAAAATCTTACCGTATAAAATCCTTCTTCACTAAAACGCAAATTCGTGAAATTAAACCATCGGATTCCTGTCATACTTAGAGATCCATACAATACACCTGGTCCATTAGCCAATTCGGCGTAAATGGTCCCAACAAAAGCAGTGTCTAACAATCCTGATGCCGAGTCAATAACTCCAACAGTAATAGGCAAAACAGCGTCTACAGGAATTATAGTACTAGACTGGCGAAATGCAAAAATTTGATTCCCTTTTACTGAGTCACAGTCCCCACCGGGAACTTGTGAACAAAAACTCACTTCTGAGGGAACTATAAAAGTTAAGGTATCCAACAACTTAGAAAAACCCTCACTTACTTGGAGGTAATAAGTTCCGGGGAAATTAAAAACAATACTATCGTAATATTCATATGTATTTTGACCAGTAAACTTAATGCCGTTTATTTCACCGGGTCCACTAATTAAAAACATATGAAAAATTGCATTAGTAGTTGTATCAATTGCGTTGGTTGCGGTATCACCAATTGCGAACCAAAAAGGCATTGATCTTCCAGAAGAGGTGTAATTAATTGTACTTGATCCAAATGAATTAACTATACCATTTCTTACGTTTTCATTACACGTAACGTTTGGAAAACCACAAGGGTTAGGAGTGGCTTGAGCATTCACTTTTGGACTAATTACAAAAATTAATAATACCAAAAGTGGATGTAATTTTTTTATCATACTTTTTATTATTTCACAATTTTAAAAATGTGATTCTCAATTGCAGAACCTTTTATGTTTACCAAATAAAAACCACTCGGTAAAAAACTTGCATTAACGCTAAATTTAAACCCATTTTCTGTTATATCTTGAGACAGAACCTTTTGACCCGAGGAGCTGAAAATGTTGATAACAGACCCCTTTAGATCCTTTTTGGAGGAAATTGTAAACACATCATTTACTGGGTTTGGATACACCTTAAACCCGTCCATCAAAATCGATTTTAACCCTGTAAGTGCTCCAAAAACCATAACATTTATAGTGTCCTCTCTATACAAAGAAGGGTTTGCTTCATAAAACCTAATTGTATATAAACCTTCCTCACTAAGACGTAAATTAGTAAAATCAAACCATTTTTTACCACTCATGCTTAAAGTACCATAAAGCAATCCCGGTCCACTTAGTTTATTGGCGTAAATCGTTCCAGAATAGGATGAGTCTATTAAACCCGATAAAGAATCGATTACACCCACTCTAACAGGAACAACCGCATCCACCGGTATTACACCAATAGATCTACGTTGTGCAAATAATTTATTCCCTATTATTTTATCGCATCCTCCCTCAGGAGCTTCAGGGCAAAAATCAACTTCAGGCGGAACAACAAAAGTTAAAACATCTTCAAAACTAAAGTCTGTTCCGCTTGTAGAAACCTTGATTTCATAAATCCCACTTTGAGTAAACGAAATGTCATTTAAATAACCATAATACCCCGGAAGCGTTCCCGAAACACCTAACATTGCTCCAGGACCCGACAACTTTGTCAGAATAAAAAGGTTTGTTGTTACTGTAGTATCTATAATTCCCGAGATAGAGTCCCCAATCGCAAACCAAAAAGGCATAGATGTTCCTACAGAAGAGTAATCAATTTCATCTGTTCCAAAAGAGTTTATAATCGCATTTTGTTCACTTTTAGCGCAAGTAATATTTGGGAAATCGCACGGGTTAGGAGTCAGTTGAGCAAATAAGTTTTCACCCATTACAAACAATATGATCAGTAGCGTTAAGGGTTTTGTTTTATTAAACATAAACGGAAATTAAATAATAAAATGAAGGTTAAGAGAAATAAAAATTATGTTTTACGTCTATTAAATAGACGTAAATCCACATAAATACATAATAATAAGCGTTTTAAAAAAAATTAATATGTTTTTTTAAAATTATTATCATCAAAATAGTTCCTTTTAAAAGCAAACTTATAAAGCGCGTTAACAAACATAATTATATCTTCCACTTTTTCCGCTTTTTTAATAAAACTCAACTTCAGAACAGCTTAGTGCTCCACATTAAAAATGTTGACTTTATTTTGCCTAGTTCTCATCTTATTTGATGATCTAAATATTTGAAGCTATAATTTAAAAACATTTTGCACGCAAAAAAACATAGGTCTTTAGAATAACCTAGGGCGTAAATATTGTGCTCATCATCTTTTAAGCCAACAAAAAGACAACCGAAGACAAATCATATAAACCTGTTTAACAACACATTATATTAAAATAAGGAACATATGGACCTTTGTTGTTTATTACATTTTTTCAATTTATCAGCTCAAAATGATTCTATAACACTTGCGATATTATAAAGAACTTGAAACTTGACTAAAACAAATTTATTTCGCTTTACAACAAGCCATCTTCTGTTCTTATTTCTAATGATGTTTAGATAGCAGCTTTAAAAGCTTCTATTTTACTTGGATTATTTTTTAAACGCTTAAGTGTTTCATTCTTTCCTAAAATTTCAACAATATTAAAAAGTGAAGGACCTCCTCCTACTCCCGTAATACTTAATCTTAATGCAATCATTGGCACGCCAAAGCCTAATTCTTTTTCCTCTAAATATTGTTTAAAGTTTGCTTCTAAAACTGCTGACGTAAAAAATTCAGATTTTTCAAAAACATTAAGAATATCAGCTACAATTGCTGCTGATTGTTCTTTCCATTTCTTTTTAACTGTTTTTTGATCAAATTCCACTGGTGACTCAAAAAAGTATTTTCCCGAATTATAAATGTCTTTTACAAAAACAACGCGTTCTTTCATTTGAACAGCCACCTTTAATAAATCTACAGTGGTGGTTATATTCCTTTTAACAAGATCTTTTGCTAATTCAATTGCTAATTCTTCATCAGACTTTTTCCAAAGGTATTGTTGATTAAACCACTTAGCCTTATCTGGATCAAATTTAGCCCCTGACTTACCCACTTTACTTATATCAAAAGCTTCTACTAATTCATCTAAGCTAAATATTTCTTGTTCTGTTCCTGAATTCCAGCCTAATAAGGACATTATGTTTAAGAACGCATCTGAATAATATCCTTCTTCACGATATCCTTTGGAAACATCACCTGTTTCAGGATCTATCCATTCTAATGGGAAAACAGGAAAACCGCCTGCATCACCATCACGCTTACTTAATTTACCCTTTCCCGTTGGTTTCATTAACAATGGTAAATGTGCAAATAAAGGAATATCCCAACCAAAAGCATTATACAGCGCAACATGTAAAGGTGCTGAGGGAAGCCATTCTTCTCCTCTTATAACATGAGAAATTTCCATTAAATGATCATCAACAATGTTTGCTAAATGATACGTTGGCATTCCATCACTTTTGAAAATTATTTTATCATCCAACTCTGATGAGTTAAAATTAACATTTCCTCTAACCAAATCTTTAACTAAAATATTTTGATCTGGCTCCATTTTAAACCTAATCGTATATTCAATATTGGAATCAAGTAATGCTTTCGATTCTTCTTTGGACAAAACCAATGAGTTGTTCATTGATGTTCTTGTTAAGAAATCGTACTTAAATGTTCTTTTCTCTGCTTCTGCTTCTGCTCTTTTTTCATTTAATTGTTCAGATGTGTCAAAAGCGTAATAAGCTTTTCCCTCCTTAATTAACTGCTGAGCATATTTTACGTAAATTTCTTTTCTTTCCGATTGCTTATATGGTCCAAACGGTCCTCCTTTATGGACGCCTTCGTCAAAGTCAAATCCACACCATTTTACACTTTCCACAATATATTCTATTGCTCCAGGTACAAATCGTTTTTGATCTGTATCCTCAATTCGAAGAATCACATCCCCTCCTAATTTCTTGGCAAATAAATAGTTATACAAGGCAGTTCTAACTCCACCAACATGTTGAGGGCCTGTTGGGCTTGGCGCATATCTAACTCTTACTTTTGACATCTCTTAAAATTTGTAGTGTAAATATAATCTTTAAGTTTATTTTGCCGAAAATACCATTTAATTAAATGATTAATTAAATTTGAACTAAGTAACAAACTAAAACACAATAGCTGTATCTGTTTTTAGTTTTATCTAATTACCTTTTAAAACATGAAAAAAACGCTTTACATATTATTAATTATTTTCAGCTCCAACCTTAACGCTCAAGACAACAGTATTGCCCCTGACTTTAACGGAGTAAGTACAGAGCTATTTGCGACGTATCAATTTAACCATCAACCTGGAAATGGTTTAACCATACCTTTTTATGGTTTTGGTATATACCCTAGATATAATTTTTTAGCGCAAAATAACTACTTAAGCCTAGCTGTTGGGTCTCCTTTTAACGGAGGATTTGATTTTGTTGCCTCAAATGCTGGTTCGATAATTCAATATTTTATTGATTTACCTGCTGAACTAACATTAAACTTCGGTGAAAGAGCCACTACAGGAGCCGATTACTATATTGGTGGTTATGTTGGTGGAGGGTTTGGATATAACTATGCTGTATATTCAGATTCGTTTGGTTTCAAAGCTAAATCAAGTTCGTTTGGACCTATGGTTAGTGCAGGTATTAGGTATAAATACATGGGACGCCCTGTCGGAATTAGAGTAAGTTATACTGTTGGATATTTAAATAACTTTAAAGAAGATCCTTGTAATTGTTTAACATACGAAAACGGAACAATTCCAAAGATTTTAAACTTAAGTTTTGCTTACGGTGTACAATAATTTGAAAAAAACATATTCAACCGAAATTCAAAAAAAGCTTCAGGTCTTTATTAAAAGATATTACCTAAAAGACCTCTTTAAAGGTTCCATAATAAATTTAGCCTTAGCGATCTCTCTAATCTTTATTTTTGCTTTAGCGGAATACTTCTTAAGATTCAGTTCAACTTCTAGACTATTTATTTTACTGTCTTTTAGCGGAATATTAGTTTTTTCAGTGGGAAAATTTTTAATATGGCCATTATTTAAACTTTTAGGGATTCTTAACACCATATCAAACGAAAAAGCATCAGCGATAATCGGAAATCATTTCCCCGAAATTCAAGATCAACTTTTAAACCTCCTTCAGCTTCAAAATAAAAAAAACCAAAACGAGTTAGTAATAGCTAGCATTGCTCAGAAATCAAAAAAAATAACTCCTTTTGAGTTTAAAGACGCGGTATCATTCAATGATGTTTTCAAATTTGTTCGTTGGACAATTTTACCAATATCAATTGTTGTTATTTTTTCAGGTTGGAACGCAGAAGTTCTAACAAACAGCGCTAAAAGAATAATTCAATATAACCAAGAGTTTAAACCCGAAAACCCTTTTAAATTTAAACTTCAAAACGACCAATTATCAGTAATAAGAAATCAAAACTTCACGCTCAAAATAGAATTTACAGGAGACAACGTACCCAACAACATTTATATTCAATCAAATAACGCTTTATATCGTTTAAACAAAGTCTCTATTTCTGAGTACGAATATAAATTTAGAAATGTACAAAATGATATTAATTTCAAAATTAAAACAGGAAATTTTTTTAGTCAAAACTTTAAACTATCTCTTTTAGAAAAACCTGTTATTTCTAATTTTTCAATTGATCTTGATTACCCAAAATATACGGAGAAAAAAGACGAAACGATTGATAAAAATGGAGATTTATTAGTTCCAGAAGGAACTAATATTACCTGGAAACTTAACAGTAAACACGCCGACCACTTAATTTTTATTGTAAACGATACAGCACACCAATTGCTAGGAAACAAAGATGTCTTATTTCGCATTCTCGCAGCCAAGTCGTTTAAATACCAAATTAACGCAAGTCTTCAGTCAACAATTAAAGGGGATCCTTTGAACTATTATGTAAATGTTTTAAAAGATGCCCTCCCTAAAATTAAAGTTCATCAATTTCATGATTCCATTAACCCGTTAATGCTTTTCCATTCAGGAATTATAGCCGATGATTATGGTTTTAATAAATTAATATTTCATTTCGAAAATAAAGATACTACTGGGAATGTTCAAATAGGAATACCTACCAAATCCTACCAACATAAATTTAATCATGGTATTAATGTTAAAGAACTTGGCTTTAAAAAAGGAGACGAGTTTTCTTATTATTTCGAGATTTTTGATAATGATGGCATAAACGGGCCTAAATCTTCTAAAAGCTTCCAAAAAGTATTTAAAATACCAACTGAGGATGAAATAAATGAATTATTAACTGAAAACACTGAAGCTATAAAAGATAAACTTAATGAAAACTTAAATAAAGCGCAAAATTTACAGGAGGAATTCAAAGAGATTAAAAAAATGATGCTCGATAAAAAACAAATGAGCTGGGAAGATAAAGCAAGAGTTGAAGACTTTTTACAAAATCAAAAGAGCTTTGAAAAACAATTAGAAAGGTTGCAATTTGAAAATGAAAAAAACAATTTTCAAAAAGATAAACTGAGTCCTCAAGAACAAAAAATTGCGCAAAAACAAGAAATGATTAATAAACTATTTGATGAGTTATTAGATGAAGAAACCAAAAAACTATATGAGGAACTAGAGAAGTTAATGGATCAGTTTAATCAAGAAAATACTGAAGAAATGCTTGAAGAGCTAAACTTAAGTAATGAAGAAATAGAAAAAGAATTAGACCGAACCCTTGAGTTTTTTAAACAAATAGAGTTTGACGAAAAACTGGATGAAGCAATTAAAAAATTGGAAAATCTTGCTAAAAAACAAGAAGACTTAGCTGAAAAAACAAAAAATATTAATGAATTATCCAAAGAAGCATTAAGTGAAAAACAAGAAGAAATTAACAAGGAATTCAAAAAATTAGAAAAAGAACTAGAGGAGCTAAACAAAAAAAATGAAGAGCTTGAAAATAAACGATTAATAGAGGACACAAAGGAGCAACAAGAGGAAATTAAAAAAGAGCAAGAAAAAAGTAGTGATGAATTAGAAAAAAACAATCGCAAAAAATCCGCAAAGAGTAAAAAAAGCGCTGCTGCAAAAATGCAAGAGTTGGCAAAAAAACTGGAAAGTATGCAAGAAGAAATGCAAGAAGAACAACAGCTAGAGGACATCAATAGCCTAAGGCAAATACTCGAAAATTTAATTTCCCTTTCTCTTGAACAAGAAGAATTAATGCAAAAAATAAAACAGACAAATAAATTTGACCCTCAATTTCAAGTTTTAGCAACCAAACAAGGTGATTTAAAAGAGGGCGCCAGAATTATTGAGGACTCCTTGGTATCCTTATCAAAAAGACAAATAGCATTAGAGTCACTCATTAATAAGGAAATTTTGGACATTAAATTCAATATGAATAAATCTATCGACTTTTTAAGAGAGCGAAAAACACGCAACGCTGCAGCAAAACAACAATATGTAATGACATCAGCAAATAATCTTGCCTTAATACTCGATGAATCTTTGCAACAAATGCAAAAAGAAATGATGAAAAGCAAAAAACCAGGTTCAGGCTCATGCAGCAAGCCAGGAGGAGGAAGCCCTAAACCAATGCCAAGCTTAAACAAAATGCAACAAAAACTAGCCGAACAGCTCAAACAAATGAAAAAAGAGCTTGAAAATGGTAATAAACCAGGTAAAAAAGGACAAAAAGGTAAAATAGGTTTAGCGAAGTCACTGGTTCAAATGTCTGCTCAACAAAATGCAATAAAAGAGCAGCTTAAACAACTAGACCAAAAACAAAAAAAACAAGGCAATAGTGGTTTGGGTGAAATGGAAGATCTTAAACAAAAAATGGAAGAAACCGAAAGGGATATTCTTAATAAAAACATTACCCGCGAAACAATTATGCGACAAGAAGAAATAATGACTAGACTTTTAAAAGCCGAAAACTCTTTAAGAGAAAGGGAGTTGGATGATAAACGAAAATCTAACCAAGCTAAAAATACATTTAATCGTAACCCTGTTGATTTTATTCCGTACAAAAGTTTCAAATCATATAACAAAGAAGAAATTCGTTCGATTCCAGCGTCTTTTAATTTATATTACAAGCGGAAAATAAGCGAATATTTTAATACATTTGAAGAATAATTTTTATCCATGGGACAGCAAATATCTTTTACTTCAAAGGCAGAAAATCTAAACCAAGTTGAAGTTTTAATAAATACTGTATGTAAAAAATATGAAGTTAATGAGGATTACTACGGTAACATATTAATTGCACTAACTGAAGCAGTTAATAATGCCATACACCATGGGAACAAATCGAATCCTAACAAAAATGTTACTTTAGGCTTTTATGCTGAAGACTCAATTTTAAAATTTACTGTTGAGGATGAAGGACCTGGGTTTGATTATCAAAACTTACCAGACCCAACTGACCCGAAAAACATAGAAAAACCGCACGGTAGAGGTGTTTTTTTAATGACAAAATTGGCAGACAACATTGATTTTGCCAACGAAGGAGCTATAGTAACAATGAGCTTTAACCTTGAAGATAAACTACTTCAAGAAGTTCAAAAAGAAAAAGAAGAAGAAAAAAAAGCATAGATGGATATACAAAGTGAATTTGATTTTCGCAGTGAAGACATTTTATTTCAATTAAATGAAAAGCCGGCTATTATTAGCTGGCTTTCTTATTCTATAACAGCTGAAAACAAAATTCCTGGTGATATATCATACGTTTTCTGTTCAGATGATTTTTTACACAAAATGAATGTTAAGTATTTAAATCATAATACCTTAACAGACATAATTACATTTGATTATTGCCATGGTAATTTAATAAATGGCGAAATGTTCATCAGTATTGATAGAATTAAAGACAATGCTAAGGACTTTAGTGTTTCTTTAGATAAAGAGTTACACCGTGTTATGATTCATGGCATTATGCATCTTTGCGGTTATAATGACAAAACCGTTGAAGACCAAAATGTTATGAGCTCCAAAGAAGATTTTTATTTAAATTTGCGTGAGTTTTAAAATTTCATATATTATATAATGAGTTTTTTCAAAGAATACGAAGTAATAGTTGTTGGTGCAGGCCATGCTGGTTGTGAAGCAGCGCATGCAGCTGCAAAGTTGGGAAGTAAAGTTCTTTTGGTTACTTTAAATATGAACAATATAGCCCAAATGAGTTGTAATCCTGCTGTTGGAGGTATTGCTAAAGGTCAAATTGTTAGAGAAATAGATGCATTAGGAGGAATGATGGGTATTGTTACAGATGAAACAGCCATTCAAACCAAAATGCTAAATAGAAGTAAGGGGCCTGCAATGTGGAGTCCAAGAGCACAATCTGATCGAATGATGTTTGCCGAATCTTGGCGAATGAAATTAGAACAAAACTTAAATGTAGATTTTTGGCAGGATATGGTAACAGATGTTTTGGTTAAAAATGATAAAATAATAGGTATTAAGACGCAATTAGGCCTTGAATTTGGAGCTAAATCCGTAATTCTAACGAATGGTACATTTTTGAATGGAAAAATCCATATAGGAAACAGAAACTTTGGTGGTGGAAGAGCTGCAGAACGAGCCTCAACTGGTATAACAGCTTCCTTAGAAACCTTGGGTTTTGAAAGTGGGAGAATGAAAACCGGTACTCCTCCAAGAGTTGATGCAAGATCCTTAGATTTTTCTAAAATGGAAGAACAACCTGGAGATTCAAATCCACCGCGTTTTTCATACACCGATACTAAAGCTTTAACTTCACAAAGAAGTTGTTGGTTAACTTACACCAATCAAGAAGTCCACGATATTTTAAAAACTGGCTTTGATAAATCTCCAATGTTTACTGGTCGAATTGAAGGTATTGGGCCAAGATATTGCCCTTCAATTGAAGATAAAATAGAACGTTTCTCTCAAAGAGATAGGCATCAAATATTTGTTGAACCAGAAGGCTGGAATACTGTTGAAGTTTATGTAAATGGATTTTCTACCTCTTTACCGGAAGATGTTCAACAAAAAGCAATGCAAAAAATCATAGGTTTTGAAAATGCAAAAATGTTCAGACCTGGTTATGCAATTGAATATGATTATTTCCCTCCAACCCAACTTAAACATACTCTTGAAACAAAACAGGTTGAAGGATTATACTTTGCTGGACAAATAAATGGTACAACTGGTTATGAAGAAGCAAGTGGTCAGGGAATTATGGCAGGTATAAATGCCCATAAGCGTATTCATAATCCCAATAATGATTTTATATTAGGAAGGGATCAAGCTTATATCGGAGTATTAATAGACGATTTAATAACTAAAGGAACTGACGAGCCCTATAGAATGTTTACTTCAAGAGCAGAATATAGAATTTTACTTAGACAAGATAATGCTGATAATCGTTTAACTGAAATTGGATACAATATAGGCTTAGCAGATAAAAGCCGCTTAGATAAAGTTAAAATCAAACAAAAAAACGTAAGTACAATTATTGATAAATTTAAAGAAACAAGTATTGAACCTAAGTTTCTTAACCCAATTTTACAAGAAAAAACAAGTAGCGAAATTAAGCAAAAAATGAAAGCTTACAATCTGGTTCTTCGTCCGCAGCTATCTATTTATGATTTAAAGGCTGATCCTAATGTAGAAATATTATTGACAAATAAAACACAAGAAGAAATAGAGCAAGCCGAGATTTTAATGAAATATGAAGGTTATATTTTTAAGGAGCAAGAAATGGCTAATAAACTTAAAAAAATAGATACAATAAAAATTGATGCAAATTTTAATTACAACTCTATCAAAACTTTATCTGCCGAATCAATTCAAAAACTATCAAAAATTAGACCATTAAATCTTGGTCAAGCAAGTAGGGTTTCTGGTGTTAGCCCTTCAGATATTTCGAATTTATTGATTTATTTAGAAAAAAATTAAATATATGTTCCACGTGGAACAAAAAAATATAAACTTTAAAGTTCCACGTGGAACATATTTTATGGCAAAAAGAAACTATCTAGATATTCAGCAAGATATATTGAATCAAATTGATAAAAATTCTAAAAATAAATTAGTTGATGAATTAATAAATACTTTATCAATAAGCTCTGATAGTGCGTACCGAAGAATAAGATTAGAAAAAACATTTACGCTTGACGAACTCATTAAAATATCCAACAATTATAATATTTCATTGGATCAATTAATTACAAGTAATTCGTCTGAGTCAGTACTGTTTTCATTTCCATTTAAAACGAATTCATTTAATTTAGAAGAATACTTCCTGAAAATACTTAATCACCTTAGAAAAATTAAAGATAATAAAGGTACGATGTATTATTCAGCTAAAGATATTCCGATTTTCCATTTTTTTCAAAATAAAAAACTTTTAGCCTTTAAATTTCACTATTGGTTAAATGTTATGAATAACGATAGTGAATTAATATCACATAAATTTAATTATAATTTCATACCAGCAAAATTAGCTGAATTGACAAAACAGATTTACACTGTATACGCTCAAATTCAAACACATGAGATATGGAATTTAGAAACGCTTACAAGAACTTCTAACCAAATTACATATTATTACGAATTAGGTTTAATTGATGAGAGTCAAGCAATCGATCTTCAAAACACATTAAAAGATTTTTCACTACACTTTGAAAAACAATGTGAAAAATCGAATAAGTTCTTTATGAATGAGGCACCATTTAATACTGAAGAAAATTATCATTTTTATACCAATGATATAATAGCAACAGACAATTCAATTTATGCAGAATATGCTGATATTAAAGAATCTTTCCTTCCGCACATTGTGCTAAATTACATGACTACAGATAATGAGCAATACTCAGAATTCAACAAATCAATATTTACCAACGTTATTCAAAAATCAACATTAATAAGTAGTGTAAATGAAAAAGATAGGACTAAATTCTTTTCCTATAATCGTAAATTTATTGATAAACAACTCTTAAAAATAGAAGTTATTTAGAGTTAAAGAAATCAAATATTTTTTTTGCTTTACTTTGACCCACTAATTCTGTTACTTCTTTAATACCTGCTTTTTTAATATTATCAACACTCTTATAAATAGAAAGAAGGTCTGTTCTTGTTTTAATTCCGATACCAACAATACTATCTAATTCGGAAATAATCATTGCCTTACTTCGCCTATTTCTATGGTGCGTAATTCCAAAACGATGTGCTTCATTTCTAAGAAATTGTATTAATTTCAAAGATTCACTCCTCTTATCTATATAAATAGGAAACTGATCCCCTGGAAAAAAAATTTCCTCTAGACGTTTAGCAATTCCGACAATAGGTATTTTGCCTGAAAGACCCAATTTTTCCAAAGACTTAACAGATGAACTTAGCTGACCTTTACCACCATCAATAATAATTAAGTTTGGTAAATCCAATCCTTCTTGTAACATCCTTGTATATCTTCTTTCAATAACTTCTTCCATACTGGCAAAGTCATCTGGACCTTCTACCGTCTTAATATTAAAATGACGATAATCTTTTTTAGAAGGTTTTCCGTCTTTAAAAACAACGCAAGCACTAACAGGATAAGAACCTTGAATATTACTATTATCAAAACATTCTATATGCCTAGGTAAATTTGGTAAATGGAGCTTCTTTTTTAAATCGCTTAAAATTCGCTCGTTCGGAATTTGTGGAGTAATATCAGACTTCTTTTTTTCTAAACCATAAAATTTGGCATTTCTAACAGATAAGTCTATTAATTTCTTCTTATCCCCAACTTTAGGAACTTGAAATTTAATACCATCTAATTGAACATCTAATTCAAAAGGAATAATAACATCTTTACTATTGGAATTAAATTCTTCTCTTAAACTAAGTATGTAGTAAATTAATATATCACTTTTAGATTCATCCAATTTTGCTTTTACCTCCGCAGTATGACTCTGTATAATGGCTCCATTAATAACTTTAAAAAAGTTAACAAAATAACGTTCATCATCAGAATATAATCCAAAGACATCAACATTATTAATTGTGTTGGAGACAACGGTTGATTTATTCTGATAATCTTCAATTTGCAATAAAGATTCTTTCATTAATTGAGCATCTTCAAATTCTAATTTATTTGAAAAATTATTCATTTGTTCTATAAGAAAATCTTTTACCTGCTTAATATTTCCCTTTAAAATGTTTTTTATTTGATTTATTTTCTTGTCATAATCTTCCCTTAGTTCATGACCTTCACAACCTCCAAGACAATTGCCAATATGAAATTCAAGACAGACTTTAAATTTTTCTTTTTTTATATTATTCTCATCTAAAAGATAATTACAAGTTCTTAATTTAAATAAACCGTTAATTAGTTTCAATAGGGTATAAACCATTTTAACAGATGTATAAGGTCCAAAGTATACTGAACCATCTTTTATTACTTTACGTGTGATAAACACGCGCGGAAAGGCTTCTTTTTTTATACAAATCCAAGGGTATGTTTTATCATCTTTTAAAAGAATATTATAAGGAGGACGATATTTTTTAATTAAATTATTTTCAAGAAGTAACGCATCTTGCTCAGTAGGGACAATAATTAATTTTATATCAGCTATTTTATTTACCAGTACTTTAGTTTTACCAAATACTTTACTCGTAAAATAGCTTTTTACACGGTTTTTTAAATTTTTTGCTTTTCCAACGTATAAAATTTGGCCTTCGTCGTTATAATATCTATAAACACCAGGATTTTTAGGTAAAGTGTTAAGAATTCTTTGAATATGTTCAGAAACTTTTTCACGCATAAGGCAATAAAACCATTTTCAAATAACAACAATAATAAGTAAATTGTTACTTATAAACCCAAACTAGCACCAAATGAATTATTTAAAATTACGATTATTAATAGTAAGTTTAATTTTTAGCCTTGCCTCTCAAGCACAATTACCTAAAGAAGTCTTAGTAGGATATTGGCACAATTGGGAAACACTAAGATTAAAAGATATAAATGATTCATATAATGTTTTAGTTTTATCCTTTTTAGAAGCCGACAAAAATGGTTTCGAAGATGATAACAAAGTTTCTGATATAGAATTTACACCTAAAAATTCTACAACTTTAAAACAAGATATTACAACAGTTAAAGCAGAAGGAAAAAAAGTTATTGTTAGTATAGGCGGAGCTAACGGGTCCTTCAAGTTAAATTCTATATCTGATAAAAATATATTCGTTACAAAAATAAAAGATTTTATAATGAGTTATAAAGTAGACGGTATAGATTTGGATCTAGAAAGATCAGTTTATATGTGTCCAACAGTAAACCAAACAATAACAAATCCAGCCCCACAGTGGGATTATATAATTGATGCTGTTAACGAGATTCGAACTTGGTTTAAAAATAAATATGGTAAAAAAATGATCTTAACAATGGCACCAGAAGTAAAATATACTACTGGTGGTTTATCTCCATGGAACTCTTGTAATGGATCATGGTTACCGATCATAGAATCATTAAGAGATGAAATAGACCTACTTATGATTCAACTTTACAATTCTTCCGAAAACTATGCATTACCTGGTTATGAAGCTTGGCCAGCCAATAGTAAACTATATAATCAAGGAACAGCGGATTATATAATAACCCAAGTAGAAGCAGCAATAGAAGGGTTTAAAAACCAAGGAAATAAAACAACTGGTACTTATTCTGGGTTACCTGCAAGCAAGGTTGTAATAGCATTACCTGCAAGTTCTTGTTCGGCTGGGTCTGGTTATATATCACCATCAACACTTAAATCTGCGGCAAAATATCTATTAGGTATTGGATCTAAACCTGGAACTTACACATTATCAAAAAGCTACCCAGAATTACGAGGTTTTATGACTTGGAGTGCAAACAATGATGCTGATGCCTGTGGGGGTTCTTATAGCTTTGCGCAAGCGTTTAATGACGTTTATGATAATTATGATAATACGAATTCCATTAAATCAGTAGAAATTAAAAATCTGAATGTTTATCCAAATCCAACGACAGGAATTATAAATATTGAATCTGAAAAAATAATTGGTGAATTCGTCAATATAACAGATTTAAATGGTCGTGTTGTTTTGACAAAGTTAGTAACTGAAGATATTACATCTATAAATACAGCATTACTATCTAGAGGTATTTATACAGTTAATTCAATAAATTATGTTGCTAAAGTTATTTTGAAATAATCTACTACTTATTAAAAAAAGCCATTCATTTAATTAAATGGCTTTTTTTAATAACCTGTTTGTTCATATTCTATATAATCCTCAGAATCATGTTCAGGGTTAATTTTAAAACCGTTTAATGTTTTCTGTAGACCATCTTTAAAAGTTGAAATCATTAATAATCTTCCTCTTTTAGAATAAAAAAACCAGTCACCATTCTTTCTACCAGATCTATAATCTCCAAACCTTCTTAGCGTACCGTTTTGATACCAAAACATATGCTTACCTGTTGGTAAGCCATTTTCATATTTTCCTTTAAATACAATTTGTTTCTTATTGTAGTAGGAACGCCACTCACCAATTTTCTCTCCATTAAAATATGAACCAAATTGCCTATTATTTCCATTAATATAAAACCATTCTCCTTCTTCATAACCTTCTTTAAAAGTTCCAGATGATATAACTAAACCAGAATCGTTATAAAAAATATACTTTCCATCATATAAACCATCCAAGTATTCAACAGTTCTCATTGTATCTCCAGTTTCATAATATAAATTCCATACACCATTTTGCTGGCCTTTATTATTATAACTTCCATACTCTTCTAAACGTCCGTTTTTATAAAAATATTCCCATGTACCAATTTTAATTCCTTTTTTATAATTTCCTTTACTTAATACTTCACCTGATTTATAATATATGATCCATTTACCATCTCTTAATCCGTTTTTTTGAACAATACCTTCGCCTTCTATAACTCCATTATTAAATACTTTTGAAGATATAACTTTACCATCGGAGTTGTATTTTCGATGAATTCCATGTGGTAATTCTTTTTCATTATAACCTCCTGTTTTACCAATTGTTCCATCTGATGATAATTCTTTTTTAACCTTTATTATTTGAACTTCTTTAACGTCCTTTAATAATAAACTATTTTTATACTTTAAAACAGATAAAAGCTTACCTTTTTCACTATAAATTCTCTCAATACCATTTTTTAAATCAAGTGAATAATCTGTTTCCTTAATAACAATGTCACCTTTAAAATCAATCCATTTTCCACTCTTCCTTCCTAATTTATCTTTACGGTTTATGGCACTATTTTTTAAATTTCCATTTTGGTATTTAAAGACTGAAATTTTTAAACCTGAAGTATCATATTCGAACCCAATTCCATTTTTAATTCCATCTACGTATGGTGTTTCAAATTGTAATTGACCTGATTGAAAATAATCAAAAACGTATTGAAGTGTATCTCTTAAAAACTTTTCCTTTTTAACTAAAATTAAATCGTTATTGTATAATTTTCTAAAACCGTGTTTTAAGCCGTTTTGATAGCTTATTTCCAAATTTAGCACCCCATTTAGGGAAAAAAACTTCCAAAGGCTGTCAAGCTTATAATTAACCCTATTTCCCTCCGATTTAAGCTTTCCGCTTTCATGATAAGTCTTCCAATATCCATTTGGTCTACCATTTTCCATGAAACCTTCACTAGAAGTTTTCCCATTATCATATTTAAATTCATTGTAGCCGTTTGGCACTTGAGCAATTAAGGAAAATTGAAGACAAAATATTACAGTAATGGTCGAAAAAAATCGACCATTAAATATAAAGTTATTATTTCGGTTACTATTTTTCAATATTTTAATTACAAACCTAAACGTTCGCTGATTTCCAACATTTTTATAATTGGCTTCTTTGCTTCTTTAACTAAACTTTCGTCTAACGTTAATTCTGGATATTCAAATTTTAAACAATTATATAATTTTTCCAATGTGTTTAATCGCATATGGGGGCAATCGTTACATGCACAGGTGTTTGTTGGAGGAGCCGGAATAAATGTTTTTTCAGGTGATTCCTTCGCCATTTGATGTAAAATACCACTTTCTGTAGCGACGATAAATATATTACAATTGCTTGATTTTGAGTATTTTAACAATGCTGCAGTGGATCCTATAAATGTAGAGTGATCTAATAATTCGGCTTCACATTCTGGATGTGCAATAATTTCACTTCCTGGATTTTGAGCTTTAAGTGTTATTATTTTTTCAAGAGAAAATATTTCATGAACCATGCAGCTCCCATCCCATATAGCCATTTCACGACCTGTCTTTTTTTCTAAATATGCGCCTAGATTTCTATCAGGTCCAAATATAATTTTTTGATCTTCTGGCAAGCTTTCAATTATTTGAACTGCATTAGTTGAAGTACAAACAATATCCGTTAAAGCTTTTACCTCTGCTGAACAATTTACATATGAGATTACAATATGATCGGGACGATCAGCTTTATATTTTGCAAATTCATCAGCTGGACAACTTTCAGCAAGTGAACAGCCAGCTTTTAAATCTGGAAGCAGAACTTTTTTATCAGGACTTAGAATTTTTGCTGTTTCAGCCATAAATTCAACTCCTGCAAAAAGAATTATGTCAGCCTCTGTTTTGGCAGCTTTTTGCGCTAAAGCTAAACTATCACCTACAAAATCTGCAATGTCTTGTATGTCGCCTTCCTGATAGTAATGTGCAAGAATAACAGCATTCTTTTCTTGCTTCAATTTTTTAATTTCCTCAAACAAATCTAAAGAAGCATCGATTTCCCTTTCTAAAAACCCTTTTTCCTTTAATTCCTTTTCTACTTCTTGATTAAACATATATATATATATTCTTTTTATTTAATTAAAATATAGTATTATTTATAGTCGGTTAATAAGTTGGATTACTTTACATTAAAATTCTTTTTTTTATCAAAAACATCAAATTAATAACGGGTTTTACACAATGATTTTTATTATTAATTAGTTAAAATATAGTTGTTTATGAAGTTGCTAACATTTGTGTTAATACTTACTATTGTTAATTAAAATATTAAATATTAATCTGTTTATAACAGTGAATTATCTGTTAATAGTTTTTAATAAATAAGTACAAATTTAGTTTGGAAAATTTGATTTTTAGGTGATATGTATTTTTTTACTTTTAATACCTAGAAAAACTTATAAATTCAATTAACGTTTTAAAACCGTTATTAACAATTTAAGTGTTTATAACTACCTTTGTAAACTATCTGATTTCTAATAAATTGTGATTTAATTAACATTTTCGTTTTAACGCTGTTGATAAAGTGAAATATTGCCTTTTTTTACGATAATAATTTTAATATTTACAAGGTGTAACAAGTCAGTAGAAGATAGAAAAGGTTATATGTTGAATATGAAATACTATTCTCTTATTCAGCATTTTAAAACTGATGACTTAAAGCTAATAAAGTACATTTTTAAAGAAGATAAAAGTCATATATTGTATACAAACAGCGTCGATTCCGAAAATGAGTTAAGGCTTTTATTGAATCAGATATTTCAAAGAACAATTCAAGTTTATATAAAATAGTAACTGTAAAAGATGGTTGTGTAAAAACATTACAAACAACCGATTATAAACAAAGTGTTAAAAAGTTGTAATTTGATAGTTGTAATGGAGGTTTGCATGTTAATATTAACATGGAAAAAAATAAGTTTGACGAATTTAAGTGTTATTTAGAGTAAAATAAAAAAGGATTCTTAATTGATTATAATCAGAGTGTTAAATTTACATTTGGGTAGAATTATTGTATAGAGGGAAAGTTTATTAAGTAATGGAAAAAGATAAAATTAACGAAGAAAAAATTAGTAAACAAGATTCAGTTGTGGGCGGTAATTTATTAGCGGGATCAGACTTAAACTTGGTTGATAGTTTTAAGGTTTTTATAACGAAGCTTATTAATTTTGTAAAAAGCACATTAAGTTTTGCGGATGAAGTGGATAAAGAAGCCACTGTAAAGATGATTAAAAATCAAATCCAATTTAAAGGATTTAATATTTGGATTTTGATATTTTCTATAATTATTGCAAGTATTGGTTTGAATACCAATTCAACAGCTGTAATTATAGGAGCTATGCTTATTTCACCATTAATGGGACCAATAATGGGTATAGGTTTATCCATGGGAACAAATGATTGGAGCACGCTTATAAAATCTTTTAGAGCATTAATAATTACGGTTGCAGTAAGTTTAGTGACAAGTACTTTATACTTTTTAATTACGCCTTTTGGTGAAGCTGGTGATGAGTTATTAGGTAGAACTAGCCCTGAATTAAGAGATGTGTTTATTGCTATTTTTGGTGGGTTAGCTGGTATTATGGCAAATACACGTAATAAGGTAACAAACGTAATACCTGGTGTTGCTATTGCTACAGCTTTAATGCCACCTTTATGTACTGCAGGTTATGGAATTGCATCAGGTAATTGGGGTTATTTTTCAGGAGCATTTTATTTGTTTTTAATTAACAGCGTATATATTGCTTTAACTTCCTTTATTGTAATTAGATATTTAAAATTTCCTTTAGTTCACTTTTTAGATCAGGTAAAAGACCGAAAATTTAAGCGGTATATATTAGTGTTTTCATTATTATTAATTGTACCAAGTATTTATACTTTATGGGAATCTTATAAGCAGAATCATTTTGAAAAAAATGCAGAAGAATTTGTAAAAAAGCATTTTAAACCAAGAGAAATGCACAATTCCGAAATCAGTTATAATAATGGTCTTCCGTTAATTGAAATCAGTTTAATAGGAAAGGCCAAGTGGGATAAAGAAGATTATCAGATAGCATTAAGTGACTTTGACTTACGGCCTGAAGAGATTGATTTAAGAATTTTGGAAGACAAGAGAATTGATGAAGTTTTGGATAAAATTAACAATCAAAAATTTGAAGGCCCAAAATTTTTTGAAGATATGTATAGTGTAAATTTACAGCAAATTAAATTACTGCAGAGAAGACACGATTCATTAGCATTTCGAATAGATGAAATTAAAAAAGATACAATTCCATTTGTTCAGATTTCGCGAGAATTGAAAAGTTTGTATTCTAATATTTTAGAGTTTGAATATGGCGTTTATCAGGTTACTAATTTTGAAAAAATAAAAAAGGATGTTCCAACATTTCATATTAAGTGGAAACGAAGAAATAAGGCAACTATAATTCAGGAGAAAAAATTGTCAGTTTGGTTAAAAGAACGTCTACAGATTGAGGAAGTTAGATTAATTAGTTATTAATTTAGCTTATCATTACTTAATGATTTTCACTTGTGAAGGAATGTTAAACTTTTAACCACTTCAAGATGTTATTTTTAAAACATGAGGTGGTTTTTTTCTAAACAAACTATTTATTTTATCAATTAAGCTTAAATGGAAATTGCTGATTCAGCTATAATTCTGGGAACTATTGAAGTAAAGAATAACAATAATATTGTTAAAATGTTTACACAAGATTATGGTCTTGTTTCCGTTTATTTAGCGTCAGGAACTAAAAAAAAATCTGCAAGAAATGCCGTACTACAACCCTTAAGTATTTGCCAGGTTGTGTATTTTAACAACAAAAACACATCTATCCCTAAGCTTAAGGAGGCTAATATTGAAACACCTTTATTAAGTATTCAAATGGATATTTATAAGAGCACCATAGCGTTGTTTTTATCTGATTTTTTACAAATGGTTTTACCAAAAGATCAGGAAGATGGGTTATTCGATTTTCTCTGTAATTCTATTAAAATATTTAACGAAATTGAAGACGGAAAAATAAATTATCATTTAACATTTTTATTAAAAATAAGTAAGTGGTTAGGAATACAGCCTACATTAAATAAAGAACGAAATAACTTCTTTGATTTGAAAGAAGGTTTGTTTTTAATTGGAACACCTAATCACCCTTATTATTTATCTTCTACTGAAACTCAAATTTTTGCACAGTTTTTGCTGTGTAACTGGAGTAATATTGGCTGTATTAAATTAACAGGAATTCAAAGAAGAAAATTGTTAAATAGTTTAATTAAATACTATACATTTCATATTTCCGGATTTAGAAAGCCAAAATCATTAACTATTTTAGAGGAAGTATTTAGCTGATGAGGTGTTTGTTATCTCTTATATTTATTATTGTAAACTTTACAATTCAGGCACAGTCTGTATACTTCTATAAACAAGATTCTACTCCAATAAAAAATGTGTTAGTTGCGAATATAACAATGGATGAGTCTGTATTTTCTGACAAAAAAGGTAAGGTTGATTTAACCATATTTCAAGACAAAGAAGAGCTTTTACAAATAATTCATCAATCTTACCAAACAATAGTACTTCCAAAAAACGTATTTGTTGAGCAAAGTAATATTTACTTAGAAAAGCTAGTAAATATAATAGATCAAGTTAAGGTAACTGTTTTGTCTAAAACAAAAGAGACAACCTATGAATTGATAACACAAACAAAATCTATCTCAAAAGAAAACATTCAGCAGCAAGCGCCTTTAAACAGCGCAGATATGTTGGCAAATACTGGACAGGTTTTAATTCAAAAAAGTCAATTAGGAGGTGGTAGTCCGATATTAAGAGGGTTTGAAGCAAATAGAATTTTATTGGTTGTGGATGGAGTTCGAATGAATAATGCCATTTATCGAGGCGGTCATTTGCAAAATGTAATTTCTATTGATCCAAATATGTTAGAAGGTACCGAAGTTATATTTGGACCTAACTCTTTAATTTATGGAAGTGACGCATTGGGCGGGGTAATTCATTTTAAAACGAGGGATCCAAAATTAAAAACGGTAGATTCTACCAAGGTTGATGAAATTACTGGAGCTATACGATATCAATCAGCCTTAAATGCAAAAATTGCACATTTATCTTATAACACAGGTTCTAAAAAACTAGGTTATGTTGTTGGTATAACTCAAAGTGAGTTTAAAGATTTAACAATGGGAAAAATAAGGTTTCATGGCTTTGATGAATTTGGGAAAATTAAGCACTTTATCACTCAATCAGAAGGGAGGGATAGTATGGCTATAAATACTGATCAAAACACCGTAGTTGGATCGGGTTATAAACAAACCGATTTGTTGTGGAAAGGACTCTATCGACCGTCGTTGAATTTTAAATATAAGTTGAATTTCCAGCACTCAACTTCTTCGGATGTGCCAAGAGTTGATAAATTGAATGAATATCGTGCTGGTGTTTTGAGATACGGGGAATGGTATTACGGACCGCAAAATAGAACGCTTATTTCTTTTTCTGCAGAGATAGATAAAAAGACAAAATTGTTTGACTACAATAACAATATTATTGCTTATCAATTTATTGAGGAAGATAGAATAAGCAGACAATATCAATCTTCTATAAAAGAATTTAATGAGGAAGATGTAAGTGTTTACTCCTTAAATTCTGATTTTATTAAATACTTGGATTCAACCCAAAGTTTAAAATTAAATTACGGTATTGAGTTGTTACACAATCGTGTTAACTCTGAGGCTTACACTCAAAACATTACTACAAAAGAGCGGGGTTTTTTATTAACTAGATACCCAGGCATGGGATCTAAATTTTTTTCTGGGGCAATTTATTTGGCGTTGCAAAAAAACGTGAAGAGACATATTTTTAAGGGTGGGGTACGATACTTTACATCTAGTATTTTGTCGAATTTTGAATCAAATGAAATTGTTGATTTAATAGGTATTCAAAAAAATAGCTTGATAAATCAAGCCTTAACATCTTCTTTAGGTTATGTTTACCATAAAGCCAATTATAAATTTTATAGCTCTATTTCTTCAGCGTTTAAAGCACCCAATGTGGATGATTTTAGTAAGATTTTCGAAAAAAGGGGAGACTTAACTATTCCAAATCCAAACTTAAAACCTGAAACATCTATAAACGGAGAAGTAGGGAGCAATTATATGAATCGATATTTTGATATAGACCTGTCTTTTTTTTACACTCAAGTGGTTGATTTGATGAGAAAATTACCAACGAACATAGATGGTGTTTCGACTGTTGATTTAAATGGAGAGAATGTAAATCTAGTAAGCGTACAAAATAAGGGTGTAACAAATGTTTATGGTGGGTTTATAGCATTAAGGTTGAAATTATCAAACACGTTAAACTGGCATTCAACAGCTACTATAACTAAAGCACACTTTAAAGGAGAAAATGAGATTGTTCCACACATTCCTCCTTTTTATGGAAAGAGTAGCTTTAATTACAACTTAAAGCGCTTTAAGTTTTCAGTTTTTGCAAGGATTAATGGAAAGAAAGATTGGAGAGATTTTAATGTTTTAAACGATAATCCAGACGAAGCCGTTTATGGTTATGGTTCTCCAGCTTGGGCTACTTTAAATGTTTCCGCTTTTATGTATTTATATAAAGATTTAAAAATCCAAGTTGCAGCGGAAAACTTATTAGATGCGCATTACAAAACTTTTTCGTCAGGAATAAGCGCTCCGGGAAGGAATTTAATGGCTTCGGTTTATTTTAAGTTTTAGTCACATCTCTAAAAATTAAGAATAAAGGGTGTTTTTTCATTAATTGCTAAGTGTTTTTTATTTAATGATTAAGAGGACTAGTTTTTTTCACTTGCTATTCTTATAATTTTTTAAAATCCTTGTAAAGTTTCAGGTGAATTTTAAACTCAGGTAACATACGGATTCTGTTGAAGACACTAAACTTAGAAGGTACAACTTTGTTTTTGTAATACTAAGTTTACATCAAGAGGTTCAAGCATAAGGTTATTGATTAAACCTTTGGAATCGCTTCGATAAGGCTTTGGGTATATGCTGTTTGTGGGTTTTTGTAAATTTCGTCACACTCGCCTATTTGTTCAATTTTACCTTTTTGATTCATTACAACCATTCTATCACACATATATTTTATTACAGATAAATCGTGAGAGATAAAAATATAGGTTAATCCAAGGTCGTTTTTAAGATCGTTTAAGAGGTTTAATACTTGAGCTTGCACAGAAACATCAAGTGCGCTTACGCTTTCGTCACAGATAATAAATTTAGGTTCCATGGCTAAAGTACGTGCAATACAAATACGCTGCCTTTGTCCGCCACTAAATTGATGTGGATAATTATTAAAATGTTCGGGCAAAAGATTCACGGTTTCTAAAAGTTCGATAACTCTTTTTTTACGAGCTAAGTCATCAGCTAAAATACCATGTACTTTCATAGGTTCCATGACAGCATTACCGATTGTTATTCTTGGATTTAAAGAAGAATAGGGGTCTTGAAAGATAATTTGAACTTCTCTTCTAAAGCGCATAAGCTCTTCTTTATTCATTTTCAGAACATCTTTCCCTTCATAAAGTATTTTTCCATCATGAATGTCGTTCAGTTGAATGATAGACTTTCCTGTTGTGGTTTTCCCACAACCTGACTCTCCAATTAAACCTAACGTTTCACCAGGGAACACATCAAAACTCACATCGTCAACAGCTTTTACGTAACTAGTTGTTTTTCCCCAAATATTTTTTTGAAGGGAGTAATACGTTTTAAGGTTTTTAATTTCCAAAATGGGTTTTTGGTCATAAAGTTTTTGATGGTTACTTATGCGTATTGAATTCGGTAATACTAAGCTTTTAATGTATTCCTTAACGTCGCCTTGTTTAGATACAATTTCTCCATTTTCCAGTGTTTGCATAAAATCAGGAACTGTTGGTAATTTTGAATACCGAACTGCCAAAGGAGGTCTGCAAGCTAATAATCCTTTTGTATATGGATGTTGAGGGTTATTAAAAATGTCTTTTACAAAACCTTGTTCAACTACTTTTCCCTTATACATAACCACTATTTTATCTGCTAGTTCCGCAATAACCCCTAGGTCGTGTGTAATAAATAAGATTCCCATTTTAGTTTCCTCTTGAATAGACTTTAAGAGGTTTAAAATTGTTTTCTGAACAGTTACATCTAAAGCTGTTGTTGGTTCATCTGCAATTAACAACTTTGGATTACAGCTTATTGCCATAGCGATCATTACTCGCTGTTTTTGTCCTCCTGAAATTTGATGAGGGTATTGTTTGAATATTTCTTCAGGACGCGGTAGCTCAACTTGTTTTAAAAGTTCAATCGCTTTTATTTTCGCTTCAGATTTGGATAGTTTTTCATGTAGCATTAAGGCTTCTGTAACTTGGTTTCCACAAGTGAAAACAGGGTTTAAAGAAGTCATTGGTTCTTGGAAAATCATACTCATTTCCTTTCCCCTAATGTTTTTTAATTCCTTCGGGCTTAGGTTAAGAATATTAATTGTTTCGCCGTTTTTTTTAGTGAAAAGAATTTCACCGTTTGTGATTTTCCCCGGAGGCGACGGTATCAATCCCATTGCGCTTAGGCTTGTGACAGATTTTCCTGATCCTGATTCTCCTACAACCCCAACAATTTCATTTTCTTTAATGGAAAATGAAACATTGTTTACAGCTTTAACGCTATTGTTGTCGCTGATGAACTCAGTAATAAGGTTGTTTATTTCGAGAATTTTGTTTGCCATAATAGTGGTTTTGTAAATTTTAAAGCCTTCTCAAAAACTCGCGTTATGCGAAAAGTAAATTTACAAATATGTTTAAGAAATTCAATGTGTGTTAACATTTCATTCATATTATTAAATAATCTAAGGAAAACATTAATTGAAGCTATATTTTTATAGAGCAAGTGTATAAAAGCATTAATTAGATTAGAGGCGGAGTGCTTGGCGTTTGACACGGAGAAGAAACGGATATTATTTCTCCAAAAAAGGTAAAACTTTCAAATTCACAAGCGTTTAAATGGTTATTTTATTTACTTGTATCTGTGTATTCAATAACACGAAAATTTCTAGCTAAAAATGTAGGCTATGATTTGAACCCTTTAGAGAACATATAATTTATTCTAAAATTAAAACTTGAACTCCACTAAGGAAAGCAACATGGCAGCAATCGTGACCAACTTTGTAGTTCTCGGATATAATTTGTGAATTATTTGAATAACCATAAAAAGTAACGTCAGTTCCTTCTTTTACGATACCGTTTATTTCTGTGTCAGAAACCAATTTGTAAACACCATTTGTGCTTGTTGGATTTTCAGTGAATAATACCTCAGAAGTTCCGCTTTTTACAACAGAAACACTATCCAAAAGAATAGGTTCATCACTTTTGTCTTTAACTTCAACACTAACAACTTTTAACACTTCTGTACAAGCCAAACCGTCGATATCGCATTCTGAAACTTCTTCTTTACAGGCCGTAAAAAAAGTTCCAGTAACTAAGAATGCAGCAATCATTTTTAATTTCTTCCTAATAATTTTTTTATTTGATGGATATCAAGTTATTAGTTACTTGTTTTTTATCTAATTAAAGTTACCTCTCCACCTTTTTCACCAAACGTATCATTGTAAAATTTCACTTTAGCTTGATATACGAAGGTTTCCATATCTTGAGCGTTTCCTTTGTAAGTGCCATCCCAACCTTGATTAATATCGTTTGTCTCAAAAACCATTTCACCCCATCTATTATAGATTCGGAAGTAAATCAACTCTTGTATTCCGTGACCTTTTACATAAACAACGTTATTCTCCCCAGTTCCATTAGGTGTAAACGCTGAGGGAACATCAAAAGTATATTTATCTTCAACACAAACAGTGTACTTATTAACTTTAGGAAAACATCCTAATCGATCGCTATAGCTAACTTCGTATTCTATTGAATCAACTTCTTCTGTGATTTTTATTGTTTGAACCGCGCAGTCGTTACAAACTAAAAAGTCAGTAGGGCCAGCTGTCCAGTCATACGTGTATCCAGGTCCGTAATCAAATCCAATAGTTGCCGTTTCGCCAATTACAATACATTCTCTTTCTTCAATTAAATCTTGCTCCTCAATTACCGTAACGGTTGATTGAGCAGTTTCAAAACAGCCATTTGTATCAGTTCCTGTTACAGTATAATTAATTGTTTGGTCGGCAAAAGCGTAACTAGCGCTTGAATCTGGATAAAGAATTTCAATTGGATCATTCCAAGAATAGGTCATTGCACCTGAGGCGGTAATTAAAGCTGAGTCACCAAAACACATTTCTCCATCTGTTGCTAAAACAACTGGACGAGGAAGAATTTCTAATGTTTTAATCATTGTGTCTTTACAACCCGTTACTGGATCGTTTAGAGTTAAAACAACAGAGTATGTACCTGTACCTGAGTTTTCGTATGATTGGCTTAATGGTTCAGTAGATGTGGATGTGTTACCATCCCCGATATCCCAAAAATAATTGGTTGTACCTGTCGTTAAAGAACTATCGTTAAAAATAACCTCGTCATTTATACATACTGTTGAGTCTTCAAAATCAAAGTTAGCCTCAACGTTGTGAACAGAGATGTTATTTTTAACAGGATAATCACACACAAAATCTTTACTCCAAATTATCAGCGTGGCTACAGTGCTTCCCCCTAAAGGAACTTCAAAATATTGATTAGATACCTCAGAACTTACAATACTATTTGTTAGAATGGTATCTGTTCCCGCACCGTTTCCGAAGTCCCATTGATAAGCAAATACGTCTGTTGAGTCAATAATATCAAAGGTAATTTCATCACCAACACAAATTAAAGTTTCACTCAATGAAAAATTGGCAACAGGTCCTACAACATTGATTGTATCTAAAACTGTATCTCTACAACCGTTTGAAGTTTCTTCAATTAATGTTATGTAGTAATCCCCTGGTTTGTTGTAGTTCCAAGAAACAGATTCTGAAGGAACAATAGGGCTTGATACACCAAGATCCCAGGTTCTCGATCCAAATGAAGTAACCCCAAATGTTGAAATAGAAGTGTCTGTAAATGTTACTTGCTCAGGATAGCAAATAACACTCTCGTTATTAATTGTATCGCCGTTGTCGGTAATTACAGAAGTGAACCCAACAATAGGGTAGTCGTCAACAAAAACATAATTAGTTATAGTTCTTTCAGCCATACAACCATTAGTATCTGTAAGTTGAACGTTAATTGTGTAATCTCCAGAGGTGTCAAATTGGAATGTTGGATTAAGATCGTTTGCCGTGCCTTGATTCCCGAAACTCCAAACTGCTGAGCTCATTGAGTTTTCGTTATCTAAATTAAACGTTACTTCATCCCCTACGCAAATAGTACGGTCGTTTACTGTAAAGTTTGAATCAGGGATTATTGGGTTTATTCTTAATTTTTCTGTATCAACACACCCTAGTGTATCTGTTACTGTAAGTTCGACATCAAAAAACGAAGTTACTTCAGTAAAAGTGTGTGATGGCGTTTCTCCCGTTCCGGTATTTCCATCATCATAATTCCAAGACCAAGAAGCAATCGGAGAAACGCTCCTTGAAGTATCTGTTAGGTTTATGGTTAATGGTAAACAACCGGTTGTTGTGTCGGACATAAAACCAGCATAAATGTCTGTTATGGTTATTGTTTTTTCTGTAGTATCCCTACAGCCGTTAACATCATATACCATTAATCGAATTGTGTATGTTCCGGTATCTGTAATTGCAGTTGGCCAATTTGGATCATCAGATAAGTACATGTTAGATCCGTCACCGTAATCCCAACGATATGAATTGTCACAATTACCGTTAACATCAATTGAAAGTTCACCAGAAGGAGTAAACCCTCCAGAGCAAATCAGGGAATCCTGATCAATGACAGCTTCTAACATTCTAACCGTTACAACCATTGAATCTGTATCGTTTTGACAACCTGTGGTAGAATTTGTGGAAATTAAGTAAACCGTATAATTTCCTGAGGTGTCATAGGTATGAGTTACTGATGTATCTGCTAAATCATTTGATTTTAAAGTATCTCCATCACCAAAGTACCAGTAAAGACTATCAACTTGATCAACAGTGGCAGTAAGGTTTATTTCCGTTGGATTAGCACAAAGCCCAGACCATTTGAAGTATGACGAGGGGCCATTAACGGTGACAGCGTTTGTAAATACTTTTTCGCTAACACAACCATTATAATTTGCATAAAAAGTTACATCATGCTGTCCCGCTTCGTGAAAGTAAGACCATTGCTGAGTTGGTGAGTCCGGACAAGATTCTGAGCCTCTATTTTCATCAGTAGAGAAATGGTAATAGTCGATACGAGAATCATTTGAAGAGTCGGTTATTGTAACAGTATCACCGATACAAACCGTTGAAGGGGATATATTTAAGTCAATATCAATTTCGTCTCCAACTTGTATTTGAATTGGGAAAGAAGTATCTCTACATCCATTCGCATTTTCTAAGGTTAAAATAACATCGTATTCTCCTGCCGTACTAAAAGTATGAGTTGTAGTTTCTGTGTTTGCAGAGTTTCCGTCATCAAAGTCATATTCGTAGGAAACAATTGAAGAACCAGAAGCTGAAGAATCTTCAAAATTTATCGTTAATGGTGCACAACCTTGTGTAATATTTGGCGCAAAATTGGCGCTTAAAGGAAAAATAGTATCTGTAACCGTTGCTGATCCAGAACACCCATAACTATTCGTTGCTGTTACTCGTGCTTCATAGTGATACCCTCCATAATAATATACTGTATATTCATCTCCTCCAAAATTGTAGCAATGTTCAGGGTTTTGGGTATTTGATCCGTTTCCGTCACCAAAGTCATAAGACCAATTTACAATGTCTGTTCCGCTTGCTGTGAAATCAATGCAGTATGGTTTTTCACATAGGTAAGTAGGAGTAGATAAGAGTGTTGGAACAACCTTTTGAACAAAAACTGATTTCGTTATCGTATCACCGCAAGACCCGTCAGATATGCGTAACGTAACATCATGATTACCAGGAGTGTTAAATATATGAAATGGGTTTTCTAAGTTAGATGTTCCGCCATCGTCAAAGACCCATGAAAAACTAGAACCACCTGTTGAGCCGTTTAAGTATTTAACGTTGCTGCTTAAACAAACCGTGTCGGCAACATTAATAGCTGCAATAGGGTTTCCTATACTAACAACTTTTGTTTGAGATCTTGAACAACCTCCATCTTCTGTGACCGTTAATTTTAAAGGAAAAACACCAGGTGAGGAATAAGTATGTGGTGCTGGATTTTCATCGTTTGATGTCTGAGTATCGCCAAAATCCCATTCGTAAGTCAAGTCTGATGTTGTGCTTGAACTATTAACTGAGTTGTTATTTATCGTCACATTTAATGGAGCTGTACATGAAGATGATGGAGAGGCCGTAAAACTGGCAGTTGGAGCGTTTTGAACCGAAACATAATCAGTTTTTACAGCGGTTGAATCACAACCATTATTATCGGTTACAATTAATGAAACGGTGTAAGTTCCTAAAATTGAGTACGTGTGATTTGGGTTTTGAGAAGTGCTCGCAGCACCGTCTCCAAATGCCCATTGCCAGCCCACAATATTTGAAGAGCCTTGGGCTTCAGAAGAGTCTCCAAAAGAAGTAGAAAATGGAACACATCCACTCTCTGGCCCATCTATTAAAAAGTCTGGTGTTGGATTTCCATAAACGGTGATTGTTTCAGTAATGGGACCAGAGCCGTCATCAAAAGTAACTGTATAAACACCGTGGTCAGCGTAAATAGTAGTAGTAGTTGTTCCTCCTGGCTGTGCGGTTGCACTTGCGCCGTTTCCAAAATCCCAATCTCCAGTGGTTGTACTAGAAAACTGAACACCAGTTAAAGGTGCACAACCACTTGTTTTGTTTACAGTTATTTGACCAAAAATTGTTTGACTTTGGACAAGAAAAACAAAAATTAAAATTAAAATTTTCTTCAAAATAAGGGAGATTTATCTAAAACAAAAGTAACATTTTTACTCAATTACGTAACTTTTCGGTGGAGATTCTGGATAAAATTTTATATTTGAATTGATTTTCAGCTATGATAAAATTTATATCGTTAATATTTTTAGTGTTATTTACCTCCAAAATTTGTTGCGGTCAGTACAATGAAAACTTTGGATCGACAGAGGAGTGTTATGGAAAAACGTTCTCAATTTCTGCATGGGTATTAACAGATACTACAAATTCGATTGCTCCTATTGATTTATCTCAAGTACTTGTAGCGATTGACTCACTGAATCAAAAGTTTAAAAGTATTTGTGTAGATTTTAAATTATGTTCTTTTGATACACTATCAAATCATCGTCAAGATACCATCGAGAAAGGTCTTCATGACGAGGAGATTGCCGCTTTGTATAGAAAAAAGAACGTAATTAATTTATATTTTGCATCTGAAATTATTAATCCGAGTCCGGGAGCTAATCCGGCCGGATACGCTCCACTTGGTTCAACTACTATTCCTGATGATGATAACCAAAGAGACGCCATCTTCCTTAAAAAGTCTGAATTTTCACCAAGCGTATTACTTCATGAAATAGGACATTATTTTGGATTGTATCATACTTTTGAATCCGTTGCTAATGGTGAAGAGTTTGCCGACGGTTCGAATTGCGCGACTGCAGGAGATTTAATATGTGACACACAAGCAGATCCAAACGGGACTAATATAGGATGTCATTTAGATCCGCAAGTTAAAGACCCTCAAACGAATCTAATGTATGAGCCTCCCGTTTGTAACATAATGAGTTATTACAATAATCAACCTTGTAATTATCATTTCTCTAGAGGGCAATTGGATAGAATGTTAAGTATAATGAAAACAGGGAGAAGTTATCTATGGTAAAAAAGTTAATTTTTATATTGTTTATTGCCGTTACTGGTCTTAAAGCTCAAGATATTCATTTTACGCAGTGGATGTTCTCGCCGTTAAACCTTAATCCCGGAGAAACAGGAAGGTTTGAAGGAGATTATAGAATTGTTGGGAACTTTCGTTCTCAGTGGGGTGCAACAATGGGAAAACAATATAAAACACTAGGGATGAGTTATGACCAAGTGTTTTCTGCATACGGGCAAGATTTTAGTGCTGGTTTACAGTTTGATAACGATCGTTCTTCTATTGGAAACTTAACTCAAAATAAGTTAATGTTATCCGGAGGTTATAATAAATTGGTAAAAGGAAATTATTTAAGTGGTGGAATTCAAATAGGCTTATTACATAAAGGAATAGATCCAAATGCATATAGTTATCCCGTTCAATGGGAAGTCGATGCAGGTGAGTTTTCGAATAGTAGTTTGAGTAATATGGAAAATTTTTCGAAAACAAATGATTACTCTTTTGACTTAAACTTAGGAATAGGCTGGGCACGCCAGTTTGGAGATAATTTATTTCCAGAAATAGGTTTAGCCTGGTATCATCTTAACACACCATCAGAAAGTTTTTTTAACGATTCGGAAACATTTTCGCTGAGGCAGGTTTATAATGCGAAGTTTAATTACAAACTAAACGAGCGGTATACTATTTCACCAAACGTAATGTATATGTATCAAAATAAGGCACAAGATTTAGTTTTAGGTGTTATTGGAAAAATGAAAATGGATGTTAACAAAGCTAAGATTGATGAGGTTTTTGTTGGAATGAACTTTCGAGATGGATACAAAAGAAATTATGATGCAGCTAATTTAATCATCGGCGCAGTTCGACAAGAATGGCAGGTAGGTATAAGTTATGATATTAATGTTTCTGGATTATCATCGGTAACTCATTACAGGGGGGCTTTTGAATTATCAGTTATATATATTGCTCAAAGTTCTGAACCATCCATATACAATGTTCCTTGTGATAGATATTAAAAAGGTTACCTGTCTTTTTGCTATATTTTTTAGCGTTTTCGCGACTGCCCAAGTTGATGAGGAAATTTACAATTCCAAAACTAAAGTAATTCGTAAAGCAGGAGACAAAGCCTTTAAGAATGGAGATTTTTTTGGATCATTATCTTATTACAAAAAATTCTTAAAAGACAATGACGAACTTATTGCCAAGGGCGGTTTTCTGTCAGGTAGGTATGAAGTTTTAAAATTGAAGTATCAATATAAAATGGCTAACGCATTAAGGTTATCTCGTGATTATCATAAAGCTGAGAAAGTTTATAGTGCCGTTCTTGAGACAAATCCAGATAAATACCCCAAAGCACAATTTTATTTAGCTCAAATGCAGTTAATGAATGGGAAATACAAAAAAGCAAAGGAGAATTTCTTAGCATTCAAAAAGATTTATAAAGACGCTGCTGATTCAGGAACATACAGGTCTTGGGTGAAATTATATGTTGCAAGTTGTGACGCTGCCCCTGTTGTTTTAGAAGATACCTTGGACGTGAGGATTTATCATCCTGATACCTCTATTAACAAAGCTCATGTTGAGCTTTCACCTTTACCTTTAAATGATTCAATGTTATTGTATTCGTCTTTACGATCAGATAGTATTGTATATGTAAACGCTGAAGACTCAAATTCCGTTGTACCGCATAGAAGGTTTTACGTTGCCAAGAAAACGAATGATTCAACATGGGTAATGCAAAATGAATATGCAGAAGGTTGGTTTAATCTTGAGGATACCGAAAATGGTAATGGTTGCTTTAATGAAGACAGTTCTAGATTTTATTTTTCAAGGGGAATAAGAAATATTAAAGGAAAATTAGTGTTTCATCTGTATTATGCAGACAGAGAAGAAGGTGGAAAAGCTTGGATGGAGCCAGTTAAAATGAATGAAGAAATTAATGTCAAAGGATTTCATTCTACACAACCAACTTTAGGTTGGAATTTTCAAAAAGATGTTCCTGTATTATATTTTATCTCCAACCGAATTGAAGGTGGCAGAGGTGGATGGGATATCTGGTATTCGGAGTTTAACCCTAAAAAAGAGCTGTGGAAAAAGCCTAAAAACGGAGGAAGTAAATTAAATACAAAATTGGATGAGTTTTCTCCTAATTATAATATAGACAATAGAACGTTGCACTTTAGTTCGGCAGGTTGGCCTGGACTTGGAGGTTTGGATGTTTTTAAAACCATTGGTGAATTAAAAAATTGGACAGTACCTAAAAACATTGGCTATCCTATTAACACAAGTGTTGATGAGCTCTATTACTCATTAACAAAGAATGGCGATGAGGGTTACTTTGTTTCCAACAGAATAGGATCAGTGTCTTTAAAAAATCCAACTTGTTGTGATGATATTTATAATTTTAAGGAGCTTCATTACATTTATATCGGACTAAAGGGAAAGATCTTTGAATTAGTTGAGAATAAAGCTTTAATAGACACTGTTCCTAGTAAATTTGTTTCGCTTTCATTGGTTTTGATGGACGATTCAATTGAGGGTGGAGAAATGGTAATCAAATCTGCCTTGCCTGAGGACAGTGGTGAATATTTCTTTAAATTAGAAAAAGGAAAAGAATATAATTTACAAGCAAATGGAGAAAACTATTTTAATCAAAGCTTCAAAATATCTACTGAAGGAATTGTTGAGTCGGATACAATAATTAAAAACTTTTACATGAAGAAGTTTTCTGTTCAGCCTATAGTAGTGAAAAACATCTATTACGAGTATGATAAGTTTGCTTTATTAGATAGCTCAAAAACCGTAATTGATACGACGATGTTTAAAATTTTAACTGATAATCCAGATATAATTATTGAAATTGGTTCTCATACAGATGCAATTGGAAGTGATGCTTACAATCAGAAACTATCCCAAAAGAGAGCTCAGTCAGTAGTTAATTACTTAATAGGAAAAGGAATAGCACGTAAAAGATTGCAAGCAAAAGGATATGGAGAAAAAGAACCAATTGCAGCGAATAAGAATGCAGATGGTTCTGATAATCCCGAAGGTCGTCAAATGAACCGTAGAACTGAGTTTAGAGTAATTGGTAAAATCAAAGGAGTTTCTGAGATTATTTACACTAAATAGAATTTTACCGCGAGACACTAAGCAATCTCTTAAATTATTCTAGAGACATAAAACAAGTTTTTTAATTTTAGGACTAAACTTAAACCTTGATATCTCGAATGTTCGCTTGTAAAGTTTTCCTTCCCTTCCATTCGTTAATTTCTAAAGAATAGCAGACCTTGAATGGTTTACCTCGAGAAATGTGATCCAAATGTTTGATTTGATTAAATGCGATTGCTGGAATTCTTATCGATGGATTCTCAGCATCAACAATGTCCATTTTTAAATGATTTTTTCCAACAACTCTTAAACCAGGCAACGCTTTTACTTGGTCACACCTAAAGACGGGTTGGTCATTACCTACACCAAACGGTTCAAATTGATTTAAAACCTTAAAAAATCCTTCCTGAACCTCATTTAAAGGTAAATTTAAATCAACTTCAACTGTTGGAATTAATAAGTCATCAGAAATAGTGTCGTTTACAATTTTTTCAAATTGTTTGGCAAAAGCTTCTAGGTTTTCAGGTTTAATTGTTAACCCAGCGGCAAAAGCGTGTCCACCAAAGCTTTCTAAAATATCCGAGCACTTATTAATTGCATTGTATAAATTATAGCCTTTTACGGATCGGGCGGACCCTGTGTAAAACTTACCGCTCTTACTTAATACAATAGTTGGACGGTAATAGTGTTCTTGAATTCGATTACAAACAATACCAAGAATACCTTTATGCCAGTGCTCACTAAATATTAAAGTTGATTTTTTATTTTGATGCGCATCATCGGAATGTAAAAACGAAAGTGCTTCTTTTGTGGTTTTAGCATCTAATATTTTTCTTTCAGTATTATCCAAACTTACATCCTCACTACCCTCTTCGGCGTCTGCAAAATCGGCAGTTATTAATAATTCAACAGCTTTTGAAGCGTGAGCAATTCTCCCCGCAGCGTTAATTCTTGGTCCGATGGCGAAACCAATATCTCGCATATTTACAGTTCGATCAATTTTTGCATGATTAAGAATTGCCTTAACCCCTAAAGTAGGTTCCGCATTTAGCTTTTCCATACCGTATTGAGCAAGCACTCTATTTTCATTTTGAATGGGAACCATATCAGCTCCAATTGAAATGGCCAATAAATCTAAATATTCATTGGCTTTTTGAATATCGATATTGTTTTTTTTACAAAACCCTTGCAATAATTTAAACCCCACCCCAGCACCCGAAAGCTCTTTAAAAGGATAATTACAGTCAGTTTGTTTGGGATTTAGAATAATACAATTGGGAACAGTGTTACCGGGTAAATGATGATCACATATGATATAATCTATGCCTTTTTCTTTTGCGTACTCTACTTTTTTAATGGCCTTAATTCCGCAATCTAAAGTGATAATTAAGGTAATACCCTCCTCTTTTGCATGATTAATACTTTTAAAAGATACCCCATACCCTTCTTCGTATCTGTCGGGAATGTAATAAACAAGGTTGTCATAAAGGTTAAGAAAGAAAGAGTAAACCATAGCTACAGATGTAGTTCCGTCAACATCGTAATCTCCATAAATCATGATTCGCTCACCGTTTTCAAAAGCCTTTCCGATTCGATCAACAGCTTCAACCATTCCTTTCATTAAAAAGGGATCGTGAATCAGATTTTTGTCTGGGCGAAAAAATCGTTTTGCTTCATCAAATGTTTTAATTCCTCTTTGAACAAGAAGCGAGCACAAACTAGTGTGAATATCTAAACTAGCCTTAAGTTTATTAATATCTTCGATTGAAGGTTCGGGCTTTAGTATCCACTTTTTATCGAGCATGGAGTAAAGATAATCACTTTAGTTATCCAAGAGCAACAGGTTGTCGATAAAGGTTAATTTGTTTTATTTATATCAACTTATAGTAAGTTGTAACAAGACCCTCGAACCTTTTTTATAAATTTGAATTAAAATTGACAAGCTATGTATACTGGATTAAAACATTTACACATTTTATTGATCTCACTTTTTGTGATTTCAGTACTTATAAAAGCCATTTTGCTAATTACGAATAGCGATAAATTTGATGGGTATAGGAAAAATACAAAAGTGCCAGAAATGGTGATTACGATGTTGTTTTTAGTAACTGGAATTATAATGATTTCGATGAGAGGCGGTGGTTTACATTATTTCTTTCATATTAAGTTAACGGTAATGGTTGCAGCTATTCCTTTAGCAATCATTGGGTTTAAAAAGAAAAATAAAATATTAGGATTACTAAGTGCTGTCTTATTTATTATAACCATTGGTTTGGCTTTAAAAAGTGGAAACAACATGAAGGAAGTTCATGTTGATATTCCTGCTACAGATCCTAATTATGGAAAAGCCTTGTACGAAGCTAACTGTGCAACATGTCACGGTGTTGGAGGAGCAAAACAATTGGGAGGAGCAGCGAATCTTACTGCAACTAAAATGACCGCTTTACAAATAGGGTATATTATTACAGATGGTTTAGAAAGTATGAATGCTTATAAAACATTAGATAGTCTTGAGGTAAAGGCGATTGGCGATTATGCGCTAACGTTAAAATCTAAGTAGCAGAAAGGGCAAATTGTTTTTTGTCCTTTAACAACCTCGTGAATAAAAGCAAAATGGGAGAAAAGAAAGGGTCTCAAAAGATTTATGATTTATCTAGTAAGAAGCATGAATTAGCTGTTTTAGTTGGTGTGATTTCACAAAATCAATCTGAAGTTCAGGTACATGAGTATTTGGACGAGTTGGCTTTTTTAGCCGAAACTGCAGGTGTTGTCGTAAATACTCGTTTTGTTCAAAAATTAGAGCATCCACATCCTAAAACCTTTGTTGGGAAAGGGAAGTTGGAGGAGGTAAAGATTTATGTTGATGCAAATGAAATAACAACAGTTATTTTTGACGATGAACTTAGCCCGTCTCAATTAAGAAATATTGAAGAATTATTAGAAGTTAAAGTGTTAGACAGAAATAATTTGATACTTGATATTTTTGCTCGTCGTGCACAAACTGCACATGCAAAAACACAAGTTGAACTCGCACAATATCAATATTTATTACCACGATTAACCAATTTATGGACGCACCTTTCCCGTCAGAAAGGAGGTGTAGGTATGCGTGGTCCAGGTGAAACGGAAATTGAAACAGATAGACGTATTGCACGTGATCGAATGGCTTTATTAAAGAAGCGATTAGAAAAAATTGACAAACAAAAAGCTACACAAAGGGGAAATCGTGAACAAATGATTCGTGCTTCATTAGTAGGGTACACCAATGTTGGTAAGTCTACTATTATGAATGCCCTTGGGAAAAGTGATGTACTGGCAGAAAATAAATTATTTGCGACTTTAGACACTACGGTTAGAAAAGTCGTGGTTGGGAATTTGCCGTTTTTGTTGTCAGATACTGTTGGCTTTATCCGAAAGCTACCACATGGATTAGTTGAATCTTTTAAATCTACGTTGGATGAGGTAAGGGAATCTGATTTATTGATTCATGTTGTTGATATTGCGCACCCAAATTTTGAAGATCAGGTAAATGTTGTTAATCAAACGATTGGTGAGATTGATTCAACAGATAAGCCTACTTTGTTGGTTTTCAATAAAATTGACGCTTATAATTATGTTAAGAAAGAAGAGGACGATTTAACACCCAAAGTCCACAAAAACTATTCACTTGAAGAATTAAAGCAAACATGGATGGCGAAAGATAATAATGTCACTTGTTTGTTTATTTCGGCTGGTAAGAAAACCAATTGGGATGAATTTAAAAACACGCTTTATCAAAAAATTAGAGATCTTCACATAAAGCGTTACCCTTATAATAAATTCTTATATCCAGATACACCAATAGGTTAATCATGTCGCTTGATTCGGAAGATAAAGGGTTTTCGTTATTATGGACTTTCAATACTGACATCAAAGCTGAGCAAGCTAAGATATTGCTTGAAGAAAATGGTTTTTTTGCTCATTTGAACAACTCTTATTCTGCGCGTTTTAATGAAGGAGTTGCATTGATGGCGAATATTGGAACCAACGGAGGTGTTAGATTGTTCACGAAAAAATCTCAAGCTTATGACGCATATGTACTGCTTGCCATGCATGAGCTAGTGCCAATGCGAGATATCACGCCAAGCCCTACAGGTATTGACCAATTTCAAAAATTATTAAGGAATATTCCCATTTTAAGAAGGCTAGGAATAATTCCTCAATTACTTGTTGTGAGTGTTTTGATAACAACAATAATCTTACTAGTTTTTATTTAAAACTTAATATGATACAATAAACATAAAGTCCGTTATATTCATTTTTGAAAATTTATCATATGATTGAATAAAGTCAAGGATATTTTTTAGCTTTTCTCCCTTATAATGACGTTTTATGTTCGTGTTATATTTTTTAATTAATTCTGGAATTCCTTCATTACGCCTATTTTTGTGACCAATAGGATATAAAACTTCTACTTTTTCTGATTTATAATCTTTAAAAATTAATTCAATTGCATTTGCAATTGACCTTTCGTTAGGGTTCAAATATGATTTACTATATTTTTTATCTTCAATAACGATCATCTTTTCTCTTAGCGAATCAATTAAAGGGTTTTTGGCAAAATCATCTTCATAATATTCTGCTTTTAAATCGCCTTTTAGTAAGGCAGCAGCAACCATATATTGTAAACAGTGATCTCTATCTGCTGGGTTTTTTAAAGGTCCTTTTTTATCTATTATTCTTATTGCGGGTTTTTGGGTGTAAATAACAATTTTTTCTATTACACTCAATTCACCACAATATTTTTTATTTAATATTATGGCCGCTTCAACTGCAGATTGCGCGTGGAATTCTGCCGGAAAAGATATTTTAAAAAGTATGTTCTCCATTACGTATGATGTGAGGGGGCGTTCCAATGTGATTTTGTTTGATTTAAACAAAACATCTTCAAATCCCCATTTTGGTGCAGAAAGGGCCGTTTCATAACCCATTTCACCTTTCATAGCCATTAGAGCAAGATAAACTCCCCGGCTTGTTGCATCACCTGCAGCCCAAGATTTTCTAGATCCAGTGTTGGGCGCGTGACGATAAGTTCTTAAACTGTGACCATCTATCCAAGCATTTGAAATAGCATTTATAATTTGTTTTTCTGTACCACCTAGCATTTTTGTGGCAACAGCAGTTGTGGCAATTTTAACTAAAATCACATGGTCTATTCCCACTTTATTAAAACTATTACTAAGCGCCAAAATTCCTTGGATTTCATGAGCTTTTATCATCAATGTTAATACTTCTTTCATAGTGAAAGAACGCTCGTTTTGTTGTGAAATGTAATCTGCAAGCGCCAAAATTCCACCAAAATTATCTGATGGGTGACCCCATTCCTCAGCTAACCAAGTATCATTATAATCCAACCATCTTATTGTGCATCCAATATTAAAAGCTGCAGTGACAGGATCTAAGACAAAATCAGTACCAGGAACACGCGCACCATTTTCAATTTTAACATTCGGTACAATAGGCCCAAGAAGCCTTGTACAGGCAGGAAACTGTAAAGCGAATATCCCACAGCCTAATGCATCTAAAACATTATAATGAGCAATTTTAAATGCTTCATCACTTTCAATTTTTGAATTAAGTACATAGTCCGCAATTTCTCTAATTATTTCATCCGTTTTGTTTTGCATTATAATTATCTTTTTAAAATGGGTTGAACATTTCTAGCACCTCTACCTATATAATCACAACTAGGCCTTATTAACCTATTGTCATTATGTTGCTCAATTATATGGGCTGCCCACCCCGTTATTCTCGATGCCGCAAATATTGGGGTATAAAGTTCAATAGGTATTCCAAGAAGATAGTATGCTGATGCGGCAGGAAAGTCGAGATTAGGGTAAATGTTTTTTTCATCAATCATTGTTTTCTCCATTATATCTGATATATCATGCCAAATAGAAATACCTAATTTAGCCGCAAGTTCTTTTCCGAGTTTTTTCATAACCCCGGTTCTGGAATCTCCAGTTCTGTATAATCTATGGCCAAACCCCATAATTTTTTCTTTATTTCTAATTTTTTCAAGCGTGATTTTTTTCGCCCTATCTTGTGAACCTATCTCTTTGAGCATATACATTACTTGTTCGTTTGCGCCTCCATGCAGGGGGCCTTTGAGTGTGCCGATAGCTGTAGAAACCGCACTGTAAAGGTCGCTTAGCGTTGCGGCAGTTACTCGAGCGGAAAACGTGGAGGCATTGTAGCCGTGTTCAGCATACAAGATCATTGATGTGTCAAATGTTTTAACGGATAATTTATCCTTAACTTTTTTTCCAAGAATCATTGAAAGAAAGTTTTCCGAATACGAAAGGTTTTTATCTGGTTTAACAGCTTTTAAGCCTTGAGATAATCTATAACTATTAGCAACAACTGTTGGCATTTTAGAGATAAGAAGCATTGATTTAATTAGATTTTCCTTTTCTGAATTAGTGCCTAAAATATTTTTTTCATCAACAGTGCCTAAAATTGAGACGCTTTGGTTTAGAAGGTCCATCGGATGACCATATTTTGGGGAGCTTTTGAATAAGTCGTAGAGTATGTCGGGAATCTCCCTATTTTCTTTTTCGAATTCTTCAAAACTTTTAAGTTGTGCCGTATTTGGTAAGTCGTTGTTTAATAGTAAATAGGCGACTTCTAAAAAAGAAGTTTTTTCACATAATTCATTTATATCGTAACCTCTGTACCATAAGTTACTTGTTGAGACATCAACTTTAGAAATTGCCGTATCACCAGCAATTAAACCTGCTAAACCTTTATTTGCTCTCATACTATTTAATTTTATAATTAGCTACTTTACTATCAAGATCTGCATATGAATCATATTTAAGTAAATCATATAGTTCGTTTCTAGTTTGCATCTTGTTTAAGTATTCTAATTGACTCCCATTTTTTTTAATTTTTTCAAATAATAATTGTGTGTGTTTCATGGTAACTCTTAAAGCAGTTACTGGATAAATAATTATTTTGTAACCCATCGAAAACAATTCTTCATCATTAAATAAAGGAGAAACACCAAACTCTGTCATGTTTGCAAGTAGAGGGGCGTCTACTTTTTGGGCAAACAACTCAAATTCTTCTTTGGATTTCAATGCTTCAGGAAAGATTGCATCTGCTCCAGCCTCAATATATAAATTGGCTCTTTCAATAGCCTCATCAATTCCATGTACCGACCTTGCGTCTGTTCTTGCTATGATTAAAAAATTATTATCCTTTCTGCTTATACAAGCGGCTTTAATTTTTTGAATCATTTCGTTCGAAGAAACTAACTTTTTTCCTTCTAAATGACCACATCTTTTAGGCATCATTTGATCTTCTATATGAATTCCACAAAGACCAATACCCTCCATTTCTTTAACGGTTCTAGAAACGTTAATTACATCACCAAAACCAGTGTCACAATCTGCAATGCAAGGGATTTTTACAGCTTGAGTTATATACTTAATGAAGAAAGAAAATTCACTCAGCGTAAGTAGCCCTATGTCAGGAAGTCCTGCACTAGCAGATAATGCTGCGCCTGAGATGTAAGCACCTTCAAAACCGGTTTGTTCAATTTGCATTGCGGTTAAGGCATTGTATGCCCCCGGAAGAAGTACTCCATTTGAAAGGATTTGATTTTTGAATTTCTCTCTTAAGTCTTTTACTAGCATTTTTTGGGCGTTATAGCTATGATTAAACTGTTTTAAATAACGTAAAAAAGTCAATCTTGTTTCCAATAACGTTCTTGAGCCAACGTTACAGGATAACTAAGTCCGTGTTTTTGCGTAATCACAGTATATAATCTTTTGGCTCATGGGCGGTAAAACTTTAAGTGAATTTAAAAATATATGTGTTTTGGGCGCTTCAGGAAAAATGGGTAGAGGCATTGTATTTTTAATGGCTCAATATTTTTTCAAGCTTAACTTTAAAAAAGGAATTAAGTTTGAATTGGTTGCTGTAGATATATCTGAAGAGGGATTAAAAAACATGTTAAGTTATATTGAAGTTCAGTTATCAAAGTTTTCTGAAAAGAATTTTTCTCAAATAATCGAAATATATTCCGAAGAACCCGTCAAAGGATCAAAAGAGTATTATTTCAAAAAATACACTGAGGATGTTTTAAAATGTATAAAAACAAGTACTTCTATCGAATCGGCAAAAGAAGCTGGATTAATTTTTGAAGCTGTTGCAGAAAGCATTGACTTAAAGACCGAATTGATGCATAAAATAGAGGCAATAACAACAGTAAATCCTTTCTATTTTACGAATACTTCATCCATTCCAATAAATAGGATTGAGCGAAACGCCAATGTTAAAGGAAGGGTAATAGGGTTTCATTTTTACAATCCACCTCCCGTTCAAAAATTATTAGAGGTAATTAAGACTAACAATTGCCTAAAAGAGCTTGAATTAATTGCTCAAGAATTGGCCAAATGTTTGAATAAAACCGTTGTAAATGCTCCAGATTTTACTGGTTTTATAGGGAACGGTGTTTTTATTAGGGAAGTTTCATATGCCATTGGACTAGTGGAAATATTAGCGCTTGAAAGAGGTCTTACAAGTGCTGTTTTTTTGGTAAATGAAATCACAAAGAAATTACTTTTAAGACCGATGGGCATTTTTGAGGTTGTTGATTACGTAGGTATAAATGTCTGTAAATCTATAATGGATATTATGGCAAATGATTTTAAAAACGAGCATTTTAATAACGCTTTATTAAAGCGTTTATTAGAACAAAATATTATTGGAGGTCAGGACAACAACGGTAAAATAAAAAATGGAATTTTTAAATACGAATCAGGTGAAATATTAGGTGTGTTTAATGGTTTAAATTACAGTAATTCTGATCAATTAAATTTTGATGAATCAGTAAATTTAACATGGAGAGAATTAAGAGGGGCAAAAAAGATGGATACCATATTGTTTAATCACTTTGAAGATTTGTCTAAATCTAGTGATGTGGCAGCAAAAATTGCCGTTGAATATTTAAAGGCCTGTTGTATTATCGGAAAAGATTTAGTTGCTAACGGTATAGCTTTTAATAATAAGGATGTTAACTCCGTTATGAAGTTGGGTTTTCACCATTTGTATGGCCCCATAATTCCGTTTTTTTAAAAATATAATTTATGAAAAATCCATTTTTAAATAATGAACACGAACTAATCAGACAATCTATTCGTGAATTTGCAGAGAAAGAAATTGCACCGCTAGCCTATCAGCTTGATCGGGACGAGAAGTTTTCTCCTTACTTAACTAAGAGGATGGGAGAAATGGGCCTGTTTGGAATGTGTATTCCTCAGGAGTACGGTGGCCAGGGGTTAGATTCTCTGTCTTTTATTATTGCTTTAGAGGAAATTGCAAGAGTTGATAGTTCTCAGGCCGGAATTTTATCGGTCCACAACTCACTTGGAATTGATCCAATATTTAACCTAGGAACTCAAGAACAAAAAGAAAAATATTTATCTGATTTGTGTTCAGGAAATCAAATTTGGGCTTTTGCTTTAACTGAGCCAAATTCTGGTTCTGATTCTAGAAATAGCATAACAAAAGCTGAAGATATTGGGGAATACTGGAAAATAAATGGGTCTAAAACATTTATAACGAATGGAAATACTTCAATAACTCGGGGTGTAACGTTGCAAACTGTTACCGGAATAAATAATGGTAAAAAGGAATTTTCAACAATTATTGTAGAAAAAGGAACGAAAGGGTTTTCCGCAGAAACAATTCATGATAAAATGATGTGGAGAGCAACAAATACATCACAACTTTATTTCAATGATTGCTTAGTACCAAAAGAAAATATTTTAGGTTCTAAAGGAAATGGATCAAAAATAATGCTAAAATCGTTGGATTCTGGAAAACTTGGAATATCGGCAATTGGCGTAGGTTTGGCGCAAGGAGCTTACGAAATGGCTTTAAATTATGCTAAAAACCGCAAGCAATTTGGTAAATCAATTTCCAATCATCAAGCCATCTCTTTTAAACTTGCAGATATGCATATGAAGATTGAGTTAGCGAGGACGATGTTATATAAGGCTTGTTGGTTAAAAGACAATAATCAGAGATTCTCAATCGACGCTGCAATGTGTAAATTATACAGTTCTGAAATAGCTAAAGAGGTTGCAGATGAGGCGGTTCAAATCCATGGTGGATATGGTTTAATTAAGGAGTATCCTATTGAAAGGTTTTACAGAGACCAGCGAATGTTACAAATAGGTGAAGGAACTTCGGAAATTCAGCGAATTATTATCTCTAAGTATATCGGCTGTATTACAAAATAAATTTTTTCAAAGTCTCCTTATCGATTTGCATTTTTTGCAAATATTAGTTTTTCGATTTCGAAATTCAATTACATTTTACTTCACAATAGCCTCAACTTTGATTTATACTTAAAATCAATAGATATGAAAAAGGTAAGAAGTAAATTGGGGATAGTAGTTTGTTTATGTTTAGTTCAAATTGGTTTAATGGCAAAAGAAACAATTGCCATTGTAAACTTTGATGTTATTGGCTCAAATTATAAAGAGGCTCAATATTTATCGATGGTAACCTCGGAAATCAGAAAACTGGATACATTAGTTGTAATTGACAAATACACAGTTGCAGAATTAACGCAATCAAAAGTAAGTTCTGAAAACAAGTGTTTTGGAGTAAAGTGTTTATCAGAAATAGGGTTAGGTTTAGAGGTTGATTATGTATTGTCTGGTTCAGCTGAGCTGACAGGGGAAAAACTGTCAATTCATTTAAGGTTAATTGATCCAAAAACAGCAAAAGTCGTTGATAGTGATTATTCAGAATACTTACATGACGGTGAGTACATTTGGAAATTCATGGAGATGTCTGTTAAAGGATTGTTTTCAAAAAAAATACGAATAGATGATAAGGCAGTATTTGATTTTGATATCGCTAAAAACGCCGAGTTAGAAGGACCAAGAATTAAACCCTATAACCTATCAGGACCAAGGTTTGGTGGGTCTTATGTAACGGGTATAAATAAAGAAGTTTTAACAAGTAGCGAAGCAGGAGGTTTTGGGAAAGAGGCTTTTATGACTGTGATTGGATATCAATATGAAAAATCATATTTATATACTGGCGCAGTCCAAGCAGTAATGCAAATAAATTTCTCCTTAACGGGATTAGATCAACAAATGGCAATTCCAGCAGCATCATTTTTAAATGGTTTTAGAAGTTCGAAATATGGAATAGAAGTAGGCTTTGGTCCGATATTCAGATTTAAAAAGGCAGCTCTTGGTACTATGGTAGATGGTGAATGGGTTTTAAAATCAGACGCGACAAACTTTGAAGGGAAATTTGTTAAAAGGTTAGATGATAGAGGTAAGTACTTATTACAAGCGGGTTGGGTTTGGGCAGTAGGAAAAAGCTTTAAAGCTGGTAACATGAACATTCCAGTTAATTTATATGCGATTCCTGATAACCATGGTTGGTTGTTCGGAGTTTCTATGGGGTACGCTTTACATAAATAAGATTGTAAATCAATTCGATACCTGTTGATTAAAAAAAGCTAAATGGTCCATACCATTTAGCTTTTTTGATAAGTCTTTATTAAATTAAACGTTCATTAAAGCTTCAATTTCATCAATTTCAATTGGAACATTAGCCATTAAATTTACAGGGCCATTGTCAGTTATTAAATAGTCGTTTTCTATTCTTATACCTAAATTCTCTTCTTTGATATATATTCCAGGTTCACAGGTGAAAACCATTCCTGATTTAAATGTTTCACGTTTATTACCTACATCATGAACATCTAACCCCATAAAGTGTGAAGTTCCGTGCATAAAATATTTTTTATAAAGCGGTTGTAACGGATCTTGATTTTTTACTTCAGTGGCTTTCAACAACCCAAGCTTTAATAACTCTTTTTCCATTAAAACACCAACTTTTTTATGGTAAGAATCTAAAACATTACCTACAACTAATAATTGAGTTGCAGCTTTCATTACGTTTAATACTGCTTGATATACCTCTTTTTGTCGTGTAGAGAAACTTCCAGAAACAGGAACTGTTCTAGTTAAATCTGAGGCGTAATTTGCATATTCTGCTCCAAAATCCATTAAAATCAGCTCTTCTTCTTTACATTGTGTATTATTATTTATATAATGTAAACAGCAAGCGTTTGATCCAGATGCAACAATTGGCGTGTAAGCATGTCCGTTTGCTTTATTTCGAATAAATTCATGTGTTATCTCAGCTTCAATTTCATATTCCCAAACATTTGGTTTAATAAACTTTAAAACTCTTCTGAACGCCTTTTCTGTAATGGAGCATGCATGTTTTATAAGGTCTACTTCAGTTTCTGATTTGAGCGCTCTAAGTTTTGTTAAAAGAGGGCCAGTCCTTTCTAAATTATGAGTAGCAAATTTTTCTTTTATTTTTTTTGTAAATCTAAAATCTCTTGATTCAACATCTGAGTTGGCTCTGTCGTTTTCATTAACATAAATATTCTCGGTCCAATTTACGAGCATTCTGAAAATACTGTCAAAGTTCTCTATCCAAAAAACAGTTTTAATTCCTGAAATTTCTGTGGCTTCTTTTTTTGTGTACTTGTGACCTTCCCAAATTTTTACGTGTTCGTTTGTTTTACGAACAAAAAGCACTTCTCTGTATGCAGGATCAGGACAATCTGGAAAAACTATTAAAATTGTGTGTTCTTGATCAATACCTGATAAATAAAACAAATCAGAATTTTGTCTGAATGGGAAGTAACAATCACCGTTTCTAGGCATTTCATCATTTGAATGAAAAATTGCAAGAGAATTGTTCTTTAGTTCTTTACAGAGCTTATTTCTGTTGAGAATAAATAAATTTTTGTTGATTTTATCGTATTTTACGTTCATTTTAACCTTGTTTAGATTGCATCTAAATTAAGCCTTCTTTTTTACAGCTTTAAAAATAGCTGAAATGTGTCTTAGTGTTCCTAAATATAGGCTTTTTAGAAACATTTAAACAGGATAAAGGCTCTAAAAATATGGTAGAATTTTTATACTGAAATAAGACCAATAAGGTTTTGTAATTCAAAGGTTGTAAATTTGTCTTATGAATAATGTTTCAAAATTATAAACTTATGAGTAATTCTGGCTTGGTAAAATCATCAATAGGTAGAAAGCTTGTTATGGCACTTTCTGGTCTGTTTCTTTTGGTATTCTTACTCCAACATTTAATAATTAATTTATTATCAGTAATTAGCCCTTCTTCATTTAATGAAGTTTCCCATTTTATGGGAACAAATGGGATTGTTCAATTTGCCCTACAGCCGGTTTTGATTGGTGGTATTATAATCCATTACATAATGGGTATTGTTTTAACCATTCAAAACAAAAAAGCACGTCCAATTGCTTATGTGGTAGATAATCAAGCTGCAAATTCTTCGTGGGTTAGTAGAAATATGATTTTCACCGGTTTAACTATTTTAGCATTTTTAGTAGTGCACTTCATCGATTTTTGGATTCCAGAAGTAGTTACAAAATTTGTTAATCAAGATTGGTCAGGTTTAGAGGATGGAATTGAAGGTTTTAGATATCACCACGAGCTTGTAGGTAAGTTTTCAGGAACAAGGGGACTTGCTAAAGCTTCAGTTTACACAATTGCATTTACCTTTTTAGGATTGCATTTAGCACATGGATTTGCTTCTACGTTTCAGTCTGTAGGATTTCGTCACGGAAAGTATACACCAGCTTTAGTTAAAATTGGAAAGGCATATTCGGTAATAGTACCATTGTTATTTGCTCTGATAGTTTGGTTTCATGCATTAGTTTCAGCACACTAAAAAAGATTTATAGATATGTCAGTTTTAGATTCAAAAGTACCAGATGGTCCAATTAAGGATAAATGGACTAAACATAAAAATAATATTGATGTTGTAAACCCAGCAAATAAGCGTTTAATTGACGTTATTGTTGTTGGTACTGGTTTAGCAGGAGGTTCTGCTGCTGCATCTTTAGCTGAAATGGGATACAATGTAAAAGCATTTTGTTACCAAGATTCTCCTAGACGTGCGCATTCAATAGCCGCACAAGGAGGTATTAATGCCGCAAAAAACTACCAAAACGATGGTGATTCTACTTACCGTTTGTTTTATGATACTGTAAAGGGTGGTGATTATAGAAGTAGAGAGGCAAATGTTTATCGTTTAGCAGAGGTTTCTGCAAATATTATTGATCAATGTGTTGCACAAGGTGTTCCTTTTGCACGTGATTATGGTGGACTTTTAGATAACCGTTCATTTGGTGGTGTTTTGGTTTCACGTACGTTTTACGCAAAAGGACAAACAGGACAACAACTTTTGTTAGGTGCGTATTCTGCAATGAACCGTCAAATTAACAAAGGAAAAATCAGGATGCATAACCGTCATGAAATGATGGATTTGGTTAAGGTTGATGGTAAGGCAAGAGGAATTATTGCTAGAAACTTGGTAACTGGAGAAATAGAAAGACATTCTGCTCACGCTGTAGTTATTGCATCAGGAGGTTACGGTAACGTATTCTTTTTGTCTACTAATGCAATGGGATCTAACGTTTCTGCAGCTTGGAAAATACATAAAAAGGGAGCTTTTTTTGCGAACCCTTGTTACACTCAAATTCACCCAACTTGTATCCCTCGTTCAGGTGATGACCAAGCTAAATTAACGTTGATGTCTGAGTCACTGCGTAACGATGGTCGTATTTGGGTTCCTGCAAAAAAAGAGGACGCCATAGCAGTTAGAGAAGGAAAGAAAAAAGCAATAGACCTTCCTGAAGAGGATAGAGATTATTATTTAGAAAGAAGATATCCCGCATTTGGAAACTTAGTACCTCGTGATGTTGCTTCAAGAGCTGCCAAGGAGAGATGTGATGCCGGTTTTGGAGTAAATAATACTGGCGAAGCTGTATATTTAGATTTTGCAGCAGCAATCAAAAGATATGGTAAAACAGAAGCAAGTATTAACGGCTTAAATACTGAAGACGAGGCGTTAGTTATTAAATTGGGAACGAAAGTTGTCGAGTCTAAATACGGTAACTTGTTTCAAATGTATGAGAAGATTACAGATGAGAATCCATATGTTTTACCAATGAAAATTTACCCAGCTGTTCATTATACAATGGGTGGTGTTTGGGTTGATTACAACTTAATGACTACTGTTGAAGGCTGTTATGCTGCTGGTGAAGCAAACTTTTCAGAGCATGGAGCTAATAGGTTAGGAGCTTCCGCTTTAATGCAAGGGCTAGCGGATGGATATTTTGTGTTGCCTTATACAATCGGTAATTACCTAGCGAAAGAGATTAGAACTGGTGAAATACCTACTGATACTCCTGAGTTTTCTGAAGCTGAAGCTGCTGTTAAAAAACAAATAGACTTCTTTATCAATAATAACGGAACAAAATCAGTTGATCATTTCCACAGACGTTTAGGAAAAGTAATGTGGGATAAAGTTGGAATGTCTAGAAACGCCAAAGGTTTAAATGAGGCAATTGCTGAAATTAAACAAATTCGCGAAGAATTTTATAAAGACGTTAGGGTTCTTGGAACTGCCGATGGTTTGAATCCTGAATTAGAAAAAGCTGGTAGAGTTGCCGATTTCTTAGAACTAGGAGAATTGTTTGCTAAAGACGCTTTAGATAGAAACGAATCATGTGGAGGTCACTTCCGTGAAGAGTCTGTTGAAGTAGGAGGAGAACAAGATGGAGAAGCTTTAAGAGATGATGTTAATTATAGATACGTTGCAGCTTGGGAATACAAAGGAGAACCAAGTGATGCCGTACTTCATAAGGAAGCTTTAGAGTTTAACGACATTGAATTAAAACAAAGAAGTTACAAATAGGCCAAGGCCATAAAGAGATAAGCGTTATGAATTTAACACTGAAAATCTGGAGACAAAAAGATTCAAAAGCGAAAGGAGCTGTTGAAACTTATCCAATAAGTGATATTAGTCCTGATTCATCTTTCCTTGAAATGTTAGATGTATTAAATGAAAGTTTGATATTAAAAGGAATCGTTCCTGTCGCCTTCGATCATGACTGTAGAGAGGGGATTTGCGGAATGTGTTCTTTGTATATTAACGGTGAAGCACACGGTCCTGATAGAAAAGTAACAACCTGTCAGTTACACATGAGAATGTTTAAGGATGGCGATACGATTACGATCGAACCTTTCAGGTCAGCTGGTTTTCCAGTAGTAAAAGATTTAGTTGTAGATAGAAGCGCATTTGATAAAATTCAGCAAGCAGGGGGTTATGTGTCTGTAAACACTTCAGGTAATACCCAAGATGCGAATGCAATACCGATTCCTAAAAGGGATGCAGATAAGGCTTTTGATGCAGCAACATGTATTGGTTGTGGAGCATGTGTTGCCACTTGTAAAAATGGATCGGCAATGTTATACGTTTCAGCAAAAGTTTCCCAATTCTCATTATTACCTCAAGGTAAAGTTGAGGCCGACAGACGTGCCTTAAATATGGTTGGAAAAATGGATGAGCTTGGTTTTGGTAACTGTACAAATACTGGAGCTTGTGAGGTTGAATGTCCTAAAGGGATTTCCTTAGATAATATAGCGAGAATGAATAGTGACTTCTTAAAGGCATCTATCATTTCCGAGGAAAAGTAATTAACTGCGATTGAATTCGTATTTATAAAATATCAAACCCGTTCACTTTTACTGAGCGGGTTTTTTTGTGCGCCATATTTCGCCTGTTTATTTTAACCAATTTGAGTTACTTTGATCAGAAACCATAACTCCTTAAAGGTTTAAATAAGCAGATTTGTGGAGTTCTATTCATTCGATTTATAGATCATAAGGAAATTTTTGATCCCTTAGTTTTGATCCTTAATGCTATTCACAGTAGATTATAATTTGAAAAATTGAAAGTCAGAAAAAAGTATCGTATTCATAATTAAGTGTGAACGTAAAAGTTATTGATGTTTATTTTTCAAATTAAAAATCAACTATAAAAATAGGAATATAATAAATGATTATTTTTGCTGTAATGGATCTTCCCTATTTAATGCAGGATATTGTTAATTTAAGCGAAGGTGATTTGCTTCAAAAAGGAGCTGACTCTGTAGCGATAAAAACGTTGTTAATTGACAGCAGACGAGTTTCTAACCCTAAGGAATCGGTATTTATAGCCGTAAAAGGAGATCGTCATAACGGGCATCATTTTTTAAATGAGGCTTATCAAAAGGGAATCAGAGCATTTATTGTTGATGAAGAAATAAATGTGAACAGTGTTAACGGTTCATGGGTTATTAAAGTGCCCAATACCCTTAATACGCTTCAGTTGTTAGCCCATAAACATAGAAAATCATATACATTCCCAACAATAGGAATTACGGGGAGTAACGGAAAAACGATTGTAAAAGAGTGGCTTTATCAATTACTAAAAGAAGAATATAATATTGTACGAAGTCCTAAAAGTTATAACTCCCAAGTAGGCGTTCCGTTAAGTTTATGGAACATTGACAACTCACATAATTTTGGAATTTTCGAAGCAGGGGTTTCCAAACCTGGTGAAATGGGCGCTTTGGAGTTTATGATTCAACCAACTATTGGAATTATTACCAATTTAGGAGGAGCGCATGATGAGGGGTTTAAAAATTGGGATGAAAAAGCAAAAGAAAAATTAAGATTATTTGAAAACGCCCAAGACCTTATTTATTGTAGAGATTTTTTACCCCTTCAAAATGCGTTAACCAAGAAAACCCATTACCAGCAACTCAATACTTTTTCGTGGAGTAAAAAATTACCAGCCGATTTAATGGTTGGCAAATTAGATAAAGGTGAAGTAGATACTATAATTCAAGCCGTTTATAAAAACGATTTCATTAAGATCACGATTCCTTTTATTGATGACGCAAGTATTGAAAACTGTATTACTTGTTGGGCAACACTTTTACATTTAGGCTATACCAATGATTGGGTGAATAAACGAATGAAGTCGTTGGCGCCAATCGCAATGCGATTAGAGCTAAAAGAGGGGTTAAATCACTGCTCAGTAATCAACGATTATTACAATTCAGATTTTGGAAGTTTAGAGATTGCCCTTGATTTTATGGTGCAGCAAAAGCAACAGCCAAATAAAACCATAATCTTGTCTGATATATTACAATCCGGTAAATCAGATGATGAATTGTATAAAGCGGTTGCAAACTTACTGGCTTCTAAGGGAATAAAAAAAATCATAGGAATTGGGAAAAACATCAGTTTAAAAAAGGATTTTTTCCCAAGTAATGCTAATTTTTATGACTCAACAAGTACGTTTGTTCAAGCAGTAGATGTTTCTCAATTTAAAAATGAAACTATTTTGTTAAAAGGAGCAAGGCCGTTTGGTTTTGAGCAAATTAGTGTGCTTTTCCAAAAGCGTGTTCATGAAACGGTACTGGAAATCAACCTTAATTCTGTAATACATAATCTGAATTATTTTAAAACTCAACTCAACTCAAAAACCAAAGTAATGGCAATGGTTAAGGCTTTTTCTTATGGAAGCGGCTCGTTTGAGATTGCGAATGTTTTACAATATAATTTAGTAGATTATTTAGCGGTTGCTTACGCTGATGAAGGAGTTGAATTAAGAAAAGCTGGGATTACGATTCCAATTATGGTTATGAATCCCGAGCAACATGGTTATGATATTATGATTCAAAACCGATTAGAGCCAGAGATTTATAGTTTCAAAGTATTCGAATTGTTTATTCAAGCTTTAAAAAGAAGTGGATATAATGAAATTAGTGGCTATCCAGTACACATTAAGTTGGATACTGGAATGCATCGTTTAGGTTTTGATCAGTCTGATTTACATAAATTGATTATTCACATTAAAAACAATAAACTCCTTAGTGTAAAAAGTGTTTTTAGTCATTTAGCAACTGCAGACGATCTTTTACATAAGGCGTTTACAAAGCAACAAATCACTTTGTTTGATGAACTAAGTCAAAAAGTAGTAGATAATTTAGGCGGGAATATAATCCGACATATTGTAAATTCGGCAGGCGCAGTTAGTTTTCCTGAGGCTCAGTTTGATATGGTAAGATTAGGGATCGGAATGTATGGAATAAGTCCATTCCCAGCACACCAATCTAAACTGGAACCTGTTAGCGAATTAAAAACAACCATTTCTCAAATAAAACACATTGCAGCACACGATTCGGTAGGCTATTCTCGAATGGAAATGCCCACAAAAGAAATCACAATAGCAACAGTTCCAATTGGTTATGCCGACGGTTTGCGACGAAGTTTAGGTAAGCGAAAAGGGTACATGTTAATTAAAGGTGAAAAAGCACCAATTGTAGGAAATGTATGTATGGATATGTGCATGTTGGACGTTACCGATATTGATGCGGAAGAAGGTGATGAAGTGTTGGTTTTTGGAAAAGGATTACCCATTCAAAAATTAGCCAAGTTAATGGACACTATAACGTACGAAGCCCTAACTGGTATTTCATCCCGCGTTAAACGCGTGTATTTTCAAGAGTAGGAGTAAGTTTTTGTGTTTTAAACACAAAGCAACCTGTTTTTACTCAATAAAACCCTCAATAAATAATACAGTTAATTACCTTTACATCATGCTAATCGATACTCATTCTCATTTTTATTCTAAGGAGTTTAACGACGATTTAAATGATTGTATTCAACGTTGTAAAGATAATGGCGTACAACAGGTTTTAATGCCTAATGTAGACGTAGAATCAATTGAGCGAATGCATTTACTAGAAGATGCAAACGCAGACTTTTTTAAAAGCATGATGGGAGTACACCCTTGTTACGTTAAGGAGGATTATCAAAAACAATTAGACAGGTGTAAAGCATGGTTTGATCAACGGGATTATTGTGCTGTTGGTGAAATAGGAATTGATTTACATTGGGATAAAACAACGCTTGGGATTCAACAAGATGCTTTCAGGCAACAAATTCGTTGGGCGAAAGAATTGGGAAAACCAATAGCAATTCATGCAAGGGAAAGTTTTCAGGAGATTTTTGACCTCTTAGATGAAGAGAATGATGAAGCCTTAACAGGTGTTTTACATTGTTTCACTGGTGGAATTAAGGAAGCTCAAAAAATTATGAGTTATGGTGGTTTTAAAATGGGTATTGGCGGAGTTTTAACGTTTAAAAAATCAGGATTAGATCATGTGATTGAACAAGTTCCGCTATCCGAATTAATACTTGAAACTGATGCGCCATATTTAGCACCAACACCAAAAAGAGGAAAAAGAAACGAGTCGGCTTACTTGCTTCAAATTGCTGAGAAATTGGCGGATGTAAAAGGAGAAACACTTGAAATAGTTGGTGAGGTAACCACTAAAAATGCAACTGAACTTTTTGGATTATAATGCATTCAACCGCTCCTGAAATAGAATTGAAAAGTTTATCACCTGAATTGTTAGATCAGGCTTACCAAAACAAATGGTTTAAGGCATTTGTTTTAAACAAATGGGGTGGATTAGAAGCTACTTTGGCAGAGGGTTTACAAATTATTCAATCGTGTAGTAAGTTGAACGGAAGTTTTGGGTGGTGTATCAATTTAGGCGCAGGCGCTAACTACTTTTCTGGTTTTTATTCTGAAGCCGCCGCTAATAAAATATTCTCTGATCCAAAGTGTGTTTTAGCGGGAAGTGGCGGATTAGCTACTGAGGTTAAAGAAGTTGAAGGTGGATTTTTAGTGTCCGGAAAATGGGGTAAAGCCACAGGAACAGATCAGGCTACTTACTTTACCTGTAATGGAAAATTACCTTCTGGAGAAACGGTGAGTTTAACGCTCGATTCAAAAGATGTTCACGTTTGCAAAGATTGGAATTTATCAGGAATGAAAAGCTCTTCGTCCTTTGGGTTTTCGGCAAATGAAGCATTTGTTCCAAATGATTATGTGTTTAAAATAAATGGTTCAAATCAACCGGTGTCTTACGGAATTCATCAATTGCCTTTTGAGGTGTTTGCTCAGTTTTGTATGACTGCAGCAGCTTTGGGTTTATCGGATGGAATTATAGAACAGTTAAAGGGTGAAAATTTAAAGTCAGCTGCGGAAGTTTCTTTAGAGAATTTAAAGGTTTTGATTGCAGATAAATCGAATAAATTAAAGGAATTAGCAGATCATATTTGGAGTGAAATTCAAACAGAGAACCAGTCTTTAACTTCAGAGCCAATTGCGGTTTTGGTTAAAGAAACTGCGCTTGCATTGTTTAACGCCGTGAACCAATTGTATTTCGATGCTGGACTTTTAATGGCGGATGAGCGTAAACCTGCACATCATCAGTATAAGGATTTCATGTTGGCAATTCAGCATTCTATTTTTAAGTAAACTAATCGTTTATTGGTAGAACTTCATCATCCAATTTAAAACTAAATTTGGATCTGCAATAGACCAGGAATGTGGGTGTCTTGTACCATCCGCTCTGTATCCTTTGTTTTGAGTTAAGATAATTTTAGCATTTTTATTTCCACTTTGCTGTAAGGTATTTATCATTGGAGAGACGCTCGAAATGTTACCGTCTCTTATGTCTCGACATTTCTCTACCGACCACATTAAGTCTAATTCATGAAAGCTTAAAATGGGAATATTTTTAAGGTATTTTACATTTCCTCCTGTTGTGTCTGATTTGGAATAAACCGATGCTGAAATATATTTACTAATCGAACTGTCTGGTTTCCCTAGGTCCACTTCTAGTTTATTTTTAATCCAGTTAGCCTCTTGAATCCCCGCAGGATTGTTTGCGCATTTTCTTTCGAGCTCTCTAGTGCAATAATTATATAAATCCTCAAAATCTACAGGTGGATCAATCGTGAAAACTGCCTTTGGAGTATACAGTGAATCGTTATGTTCAACTGCTTTTTCGGTATATCTAAGTGTAGTAAAGCCACCTAATGAAAACCCTCCTATGAATAGTTTCCCTTCTGAAATTTTGTATTTGATGTTAAGATGAGTGACATACTGTTTGATGTTGTTATAAACACTATCCGTAATCACCCATTCTCCCTACGGAACTCCTATACATTGTAGATTCATTTGAGTGGCAACTTCATTGATTTTAGTTTCTTCATCTATCCTTCTTGGGTCGCCGTTTCCTCCATTAAAAAGAATAAGAAGAGCAATAGGCTTATCTACTAGATTAAACTGTTCATATTGAAGTTTTTTTGAGTTGCTATCGAATGATCGTGTGTCATTACCAAAAACTGAGGACACAGTTAAGCATAAAAAAATTGCAAGAGATTTAAACATCGAACAAATATAATTTAAGCGATGGTTTAGCCATCAACCACTTATCATAAGGTATGTTAAATGAAAGCAACCTATTCGGAATACAGTATTGGTTTTTAATAACTGAAAAGTATCCTTGTCAATTTGACCAAAAGTTTATTTATACACTATTATTTTTATTTAGCATTTCGGTTAATTTGTATTCAATCCTTGATAAACCAGCGTTACTTAGTGAATTGTTTGTGAGTACTACAATACAATCTTTTTGACTTATATCTCTCATCATATAAGTTTGAAATCCTAACCAATCACCACTATGATGGTTTATTTGTGTGTTCCATTTTGTATTAATAACACCCCAGCCATAGCCGTAATACGTTTTAGAAAATCTACTCATTTTAACGTGAGGATAGGTGATTTCTTGAATTGAAGAGTCGGACAACAATTTGTTGGTATGTAAACCGGA
>Ga0209666_1000118_pt1 | contig 61333 bp, 39 predicted proteins | sample SaaInlV_125m_DNA_FD_184679 | JGI IMG/M metagenome (GOLD analysis project Ga0209666, IMG submission 184679) | Marine microbial communities from expanding oxygen minimum zones in the Saanich Inlet - Saanich Inlet SI037_S3LV_10m_DNA (SPAdes)... | ecosystem: Environmental > Aquatic > Marine >...
AAGCTTTTCGAGTTCGCGCTCCGGGATACCCCCGAGCTCGAATAACAAGCGACCGGTCGTCGTCGACTTACCGGAATCGACGTGACCGCAGATCACGATGGAAAGATGTTCCTTGCCTTCAGACATTGTGCGTTTATTTCAACTGTTTCGAGCCACGCGCGCATCGTCAGTCCCCCTTCCTCTCGTCTCGCCTCGTCCCGCGTCCAAACCTCCCGCCATCGCGCCGCCATCGGATCGCGATCGTCAACCTCGCCCCCCCCCCTCGCTCGCGACCCTCGCGCGCGTCCCGCGCCGCCCGACCCATCGCGCGCGTAATCCTCCCGATCGTTTCCATCCGCGACCGACGCCTCGCGCGTCGCATCGCGGCGTCACCGCGTCCGATCGTCGTCCGCGCGCCGTCCGCGATCGATCGTCATCCGCGATCGATCGCGCGGCGCCCGCATCGCCTCGCCCTCGCGTCGTCGCGCGCCCTCGCGCGCGCGCCGCGACGCGCGCGAATATTTCCCACCGCCGCGTCCGTCGATCGCCGTCGCGCGCGCGTCGTTCGCCGCGCGCGGGCGCACCTTTGACCGTCGAAGAATGGCGCCGCCGCCGCGTCCTGGGGTCTTCGCGAGGATGATTCGACGCGTGCGTTTCGTCGACGGTTCATGACTCGAGAGTATGTGTCTTCGTATGGGTAAACAGTGTGAGTATCAGCATAACGCCGCCCGGCCTCGACGGACCGCGCGGCGGACGCCGCAGCATGGCGCGCGCGCGCGCCGACGCGCGCGACGCGCGCGCGAGCGATTGGCGCGCGTTCGTCGCCGGCGTCGCGGGCGGCGCGTCGAGCACGCTCGCGCTGCACCCGCTCGACGTCGTGAAGACGCGGCTGCAGGTGCAGGACGACCCGGACGCGCGACGCGCGCGGTACGCGGGCGCGTGGCGAGGCGCGCGACGGATCGTCGCCGAGGAAGGCGTGCGCGGGATCTACGCGGGCGCCACGCCGGCGATCGTCGGGAGCGCGGTGAGCTGGGGGGCGTATTTCGCGTGGTACGACGGCGCGCGGGCGCGGTACGCGGACGCGCTCGGACGAGAGCGAAACGGGGCGCTGCCGGCGGGCGCGAACATGATGGCGGCCACGGAGGCGGGGGTGGTGACGACGGTGCTGACGAACCCGATTTGGGTGGTGAAGACGCGGTTACAGTTGCAGAGAGGAGGAGGATTAGGGGACGCGGCGAGCGAAGCGGCGAAGAGCGGCGAAAAGCGATACGCGGGATTCGTCGACGCGTTGGCGACGATCGCGCGAAAGGAAGGGTTGAGAGGGTTATACAAGGGACTCGTGCCGTCGATATGGCTCGTCTCGCACGGTTCGATACAGTTGACGGCGTACGAGTGGTTGAAGGAAATCGCGGCGAGCGGCAGAGCGAGACGCGCGCGAGGGGGCGCGGCGGACGTCGCCCCGGTCGAGGCTGGCGCCCTGGGCTTGGCGTCGAAATTCATCGCCGTGACCGCGACTTATCCAATTCAAGTCGTGCGCGCGCGCATTCAACAGCGCTCGGACGTCGGTAGACCCGCGGACGCCCCGACGTACGCGCGCTTCGGCGAAGCCGTCTCGCGCACCTTCGCTCGCGAGGGCGTTCGCGGCTTCTACAAGGGCTTCGCCCCCAACGTCGTTCGCGTGTTACCGAGTTCGGCCATCACGTTCGCCGCGTACGAGGGCGTTTTAGGCGTATTAAACGACGATCCCGTCGCGTAGCGTAGCGTAGCGTAGCGTAGCGTAGCCGTTTGCAACGCGTCCTCGCGCGAGGGCGCCTCGAAACGACGATTGGCTTCGCCGACCGACGCCTCGCGCACTTCGCGACGCGATGTCGCGCGCGCCCGACGTCGCGAGCGAGCGACGCGACGCGTCGCGCGTGTCCATGCCGTTCGCGCCCGGCGCGATCCCGCGAAGCGAGAGCTACGACGCGTTCGTCGCGTCGGTGCCCGACTCGCGCGCGTCGCCGGTGAAATCGCTCGCGCGCGCGCGCGATGCCTCCGCGAGCGCGACGACGGGCGACGACGAGCGACCGCGCGTGATGCTGCTCCACTGCGGCGGCACGCTCGGGATGGGGGTGGAGTCGTTCGAGCTGCGAGAGGCGGACGTCGTCCCGCGCGCGGGTGGCAAGTACAGACCGCTGGGGGCGTCGAAATATCTGTTGGACGTGCAGGAGGTGATACCCGAGCTGCGAGATTTCGCGCGGCTGGACGTGGAGGTGTTGATGAATAAAGACTCGAGCGAGATGGACGGAAAGGATTGGGTGACGCTCGCGCGGGCGCTGCACGAGAGGAGGGAGGAGTACTCGGCGTTCGTCGTGGCGCACGGAACGGATACGATGGCGTACGCGGCGAGCGCGCTGTCGTTGATGCTGGTTGGGTTCGGAAAGCCGATCGTGTTGACGGGCTCGCAGTTGCCTCTGTCGTTCGCGCGATCGGACGCGCGCCAAAATTTGATTGACGCCCTGACGTGCTGTTGCGCGAGTCGAAGCTGCGGAGGTACCGTGGATTTCGCGGAGGTGGCGATTTGTTTCGGCGGTAAGCTTTTACGCGGGAATCGCGCGTCAAAGACGAGCGCGACGGTGTACGCGGCGTTTAGTTCACCTTCGTATCCAGCGCTCGCGAGATTAGGAGTGGGGGTCGATTGGAACCACGCGCGTTTGTTACGGCCGGCGCCAGAGTACGCGCCGCAATTTGAGTTGAATTCGAACGTCATACGCGTCCCGGTGATTCCTGGCTTAGACATCGAAAAGGCGTACGGCGATTTGTACGGTCGAGGCGTGCGAGGCATCATCTTGGAAGCGTTCGGCGTGGGAAACTTCCCGCAGAGCCTCGTCCCTTGGCTCACCAGCCAAGCGTCGCGCGGATTGCAAATCTACCTATCGACGCAGTGTCAAAGCGGCGAATTACGACCGGAGCTCTACGCCGCCGGTCTCGGCGCGTTAGCCGTAGGGGCCAAATCTGGCCCGGTCATGACCAGCGAGTGCGCCGTGGTCAAAATGATGCTCCACATCGCGAATCCCGAGCTCGAGCTCCACGTATCGTACTCTGGCGAAGCCGGCGACGTCGATTTTTGCGACATCAAGTGACCGCTCGCGCCTCGTTCCACGCACTATCCAAACCTAAAAGTAGCCCTTTTAATTTTAGCCACCGCGCGCCGAATCGACCGACCGCGCCGGCGTCGGGGCCACGGTCAAAATCGCGAACCGCCGCTGGACTCGCGAATGGCGACTTTGGATGGATGACTTTGGTCGGCATCAGATCGCGACGCGTCCACGACGCACGCGCGCATCGATCTCCCTTTCGACGCGCACACGCGCGCGTGAACGTGATCCCACGCCGTCGCGATGTCGCTCAAGTCCATCAACCCCAACGCCGAGCTCATGAACGCCGATGCCGCGCTGTTCATGAACATCAACGCCGCCAAGGGTCTCCAAGACGTGATGAAGACGAATTTAGGCCCGAAAGGGACGATCAAGATGCTCGTCGACGGTGCTGGAGGTGCGTGTGCGATCGTTTCGTCGATACATCGCGGTTTCGCGCGTCACGGCGGCGCGTGAGAGATGCGCGGTGACGGTGATCTGTTGGATTTCGCGCGAACGCGGCGCGGCGTTGACTCTGTTGACCGAACGACTGACGGCGATGTTGAAATCGATGTGCGTAGGTTTGAAGCTCACGAAGGATGGGAACGTGCTGCTGAGAGAGATGCAGATTCAAAACCCGACGGCGATCATGATCGCGAGGACGGCGGTGGCGCAGGATGATATCACCGGGGACGGGACGACGACGACGGTGCTCGTCATCGGAGAGTTGTTGAAGCAAGCGGAGCGGTATTTGAATGAGGGTTTGCATCCGAGAGTGATCGTGGAGGGATTCGATGTGGCGAAACGCGAGTCGCTGAAGTTTTTGGAAACGTTCAAGCGCGCGGCGCCGGGTGTGGAAGCGCCGGATCGAGAAATGTTGTTGTGCGTGGCGCGCACGGCGTTGCGAACAAAGTTGCGGGAAGAGTTGGCTGATAAGTTGACGACGATCGTCGTCGACGCTGTGTTGTGCATCGCCAAACCGGAAGAGCCGATCGATTTGCACATGGTGGAGATCATGACCATGAAGCATCAGACGGATAACGAAACCAAATTGATTCAGGGTTTGGTCCTCGACCACGGGGCGAGACATCCGGATATGAAGAGATACGTGGAGGACGCGTTCGTGTTGACGTGTAACATCAGCCTGGAATACGAACGATCGGAGGTGAACTCGACGTTCATGTACACCGATGCGGAACAGCGCGAGAAGATGGTCGCCGCCGAGCGCGCGTACACCGATGAAACCGTGCGCAAGGTGATCGCGCTCAAGAAGCAGGTGTGCGACGGCAACGACAAGGGTTTCGTCGTCATCACACAAAAGGGGATCGACCCAATCTCTCTGGACATGCTCTGTAAGGAAGGCATTATGGGACTTCGTCGCGCCAAGCGCCGAAACATGGAGCGTCTCGTCCTCGCATGTGGTGGTCAATGCATCAACTCTGTTGAGGAACTCTCACCGGAAATTTTGGGCCACGCCGGCGAAGTGTACGAGTACGTCTTGGGCGAGGAAAAGTACACTTTTGTGGAAAAAGTCGTCAACCCGACGTCGTGCACGGTACTTTTAAAAGGCTCGAACGATCACACCATCGCACAGCTCAAGGATGCGGTGCGAGATGGCTTGCGGGCGGTGAAGAATGTGTTGACCGACAAGGCCGTGGTTCCGGGCGCGGGTGCGTTTGAGATGGCCTTGAACAAGCACTTGAAGGAGAACGTCACCAAGATGGTCGAAGGTCGCGCGAAACGCGGCGTCGAGGCGTTTGCGGAAGCCATGCTCGTGGTCCCGAAGACACTCGCGGAGAACAGCGGTTACGATCCGCAAGACGCCATCATCGACATGCAAGAGGAGCACGACAGAGGCAACGTCGTCGGTTTCGATATCAGCATCGGCGAGCCCTTCGACCCCACCATGAGTGGTATCTACGACAACTTTCTCGTCAAACAGCAAATTCTGCACTCTGCGCCCATCATCGCCACGCAGTTACTCTGCACGGATGAGGTTCTCAGAGCGGGCGTGAACATGCGCAAGCGATGATCGACGCGAGTCAGAAACTTATAGAATTTAGTGGTGGTGCGTACGCACGTACGTAGTAGCAGCGTGTGTGAATCTACAAGGAAAGAATTGCTAATTAAGCGCGCGTGAAAATGTATATTCCGCCCGCGGCGGCGCGTCCGATCAACATGTCCTCGTCGCAAAACGTGAGATGATACGTGCCCACGGCGGCGCCAGCTTCTCCGCCGCCCATGGACGTCAGAGCGCCCCGAAGCGGAAACTTCAGCTCGAGCTCTTTGATAAACATCAGCACTTGATGATTCAGCGACGACCGAGGCAAAATCGCCGGTGCCAACAACGTCTCGGCGAGCGGCGAAATACTAATCTCGCTCACCTGCGCCTCTTGAAACGTCAACGCGATGCGCCGCCGCCCGACATCCTTAAAACTCGCCTGCACGCGCAATCCGACGCCTCCCGGCGCGCCAACCTTCGCCTCGCTCAACAAAAACGGCACGCTCAGGCGTATCTCGTTCGTGATCCCCGTATTCGTCCCGTTCGCGCACCCGAAGCTCTGAAAAATATCCCCCACCTCGGGCACCCCCAACCTCTGCGACGCTATCAACAGCCCCAGCACGTCCGCCGCGTTCGTGTACGCCAACCGCCACTTCCCATCCAGCGCATCCCACTCGATCGTCTCGCTCGTCGTCAGCCGCTCGAGCGCGCCCGCCGCCGCCATGATCTCCGCCGCGTCGTCGCGCGTCGCCAGCGCCCCGCGATACGTCCCCGCGCACGCCTCCCGCAGCCGCGCCCTCGCGCGCGCGCGCGCCTCGTCCGCGCGCGCCTCCGCGTCGACGTCACCACCCTTTCCTCGCGCGCGCGCGTCGTCGATCGCGCGCGTCGTCGTCGCGCGCGCCCGCTCGAACCTCGAACCGACGCCCGTCGACGTCGTCCTTCGCGGCGACGCCGCCGCGCGCGCGCGCGCGCGCGTCGCGTCCGCGCGCGCGACGGCGACGCGCATCGTCGCGATCGCGTCCCGTTCGCCCGAGCGCCGCGAACTCGCGTCGCGCGCGCGTCGCGCGATTGTGACGCGTCACATCGCGCCCGATCGAATTCTCGACGCGAATGCCGCCGCGCCCTCGCGCGGACGCGTCGGTGGACCTCGCGCGCGCGCGCGCGAGCGCGGACGACGTCTCGCATCGCCTGTCGGACACGCGCGCGCGCACGGTGCAGGCGGTGGAGCTCACGGAGCGCGCGCTGAGGGAATTCAGAGACGCGGACGCGCGCGACGCATCGAAACCGCGATCGACGCTCGTCTCGCCGTACGACGGCGAGGAGGACGAGGAGGGCGGAGATAACGAACTCACGGCGCTGGTGCGGCAGCTGGAGTCGTTCGCGGAGAAACGAACGGGGACGGGACAGGCGCCGCGAGGGGCGAACGGGACGAGCGGGACGACGCGCGGCGAACGGGAACGAGAACGGGAACGAGGAGGGGATAAATGGAGCGTGAAAAGCGGAGATAGCGGCGATGGACGATCGATGAACGATGAAAATTCGTTGGTCGGGTACTCGATGATGTACGGGAGCACGGTGGACGACGATGGGAGCGTGGCGGACGCGGATGAGCTCGCGAGCGAGTTTTCGGTTGATTTTTCGCTGCCGAGCGAACGCGTGGCTGGGGGTGCGACGGCGAGGAACGATAAAAAGAGCGAGCTCGGGAGCGTGAGTGGGCGGATAAACGCGGTGAGCGATAGTTTAACGACGAGCAAGGCGCGATTGCACGAGAGCATCGCGAGCTTGGAGCTCGAAGCCGGGTTGACTGAAAACGGCGCCGAGATGGATTTCGAGCAGTACAAGGACGACATGCCCGTGGTCGGGAACACGAAGACCGGTCAGGTCGTCATCGATTTAGCCGCGAGAGGCGTGAACTCGCTCAGTCGATCGAGTTCGCAGTTCATGGGCGAAGGCAAAGGCGGTCGGAGCGGCGACGGCGCCGAGCTCAGTCCGCTCGTGCGAATGTTCAATAGCGTGTGCGGCGGTTGTTGCGCCCTGCGCAAGTGACGCCGCGCGCGAGATGACAACCACCACTAGCTACGGTGGGTGCGTGTAAAACTAAACAGCGCAGCGCGACGCGATTCGACGCGACGCGCGCGCTCGAATCGAGACGAGCGTCTCTCGGCGCCGCCGCCGCCCTCGCGCGTCACTTCGAGCCCGCCCGCCATGCCGCGACTCCTCTCTCCACGCGCCCTCGCGTCGTCGCGACTCTCCCTCGAAGCGACGGTGCTTCCGGGTCGTCGCGCGCGCGCCTCGCCGCGCGCGCGCGTCGCCGTCGCGCGGGCGTCCTCGCTGACCATCGCTCGACCGGACGACTGGCACCTGCACGTCCGCGACGCCTCCAAGCTCGCCGACGTCGTCCCGTTCACGTCGAAGACGTTCAAGCGCGCGCTGGTGATGCCGAACCTGACGCCGCCCGTGCGCACGGCGAGCGAGGCTGAAAAGTACCGGGAACTCATCGCGAAGGCGGCGCCGGCGAGCGACGGATTCGAACCGCACATGACGCTGTATCTCACGGATAACACCACGGTAGAGCAAGTCGAGGAAGCGCACGCGTGTGGATTCGTGCGAGGGTATAAGCTGTACCCGGCAGGGGCGACGACGAACAGTGAATTTGGGGTGACGGATGTGGCGAACGTGGCGAAGGCGACGAAACGCATGGCGGAACTGGGGCTGACGTTGCAAGTGCACGGAGAAGTGACGCACGCGAGCGTGGACGTGTTCGATCGAGAGGCGAGATTCATTCAGGACGTTTTGATGCCGCTGTTGGATAGATCTCCGGATTTGAGGGTGGTGATGGAACACATCACGACGCGCGACGCCGCCGAGTTTGTCGCCGCGGCGGGGCCGAACGTCGCAGCATCAGTGACGCCGCAACACGTGCTGTTCAATCGTAACGCCCTTTTCAAGGGTGGTTTAAGACCACATTTCTATTGCTTGCCCATCTTAAAGCGTGAGGAGCATCGCGAAGCCGTGCTCGCGGCGGCGACGAGCGGGAGCGGCAAGTTTTTCCTCGGCACCGACAGCGCGCCGCACCCCAAAGGCGCAAAGGAGGCCGCGTGCGGGTGCGCGGGTATCTTCTCTGCGCATGCCGCGTTGCCACTCTACGCCATGGCTTTCGAATCCGTCGACGCGCTCGACAAGCTCGAGGCGTTTGCGTCGCACAACGGAGCCGACTTTTACCGCGTCCCGCGTAACACCGAGACGGTGACGTTGGAGAAGAAGGCTTGGATAGTGCCGGATGAGTACAAGTTTGGTGACACTACGGTGGTGCCATTTTACGCGGGTGAGGAGATTCCGTGGAGCGTGGTGTAATTGAAATCGACAACAAATTGTAGGAGACGCGGCGAAGATAATCAGCCATTACAAATTGTACGCCTCGCAGCTCTTGACGCCGTTCTCCTTGCAAAACTCGATGCTCAAATCCCAAAGCTTCGCGTTAGACTCGGCGTTTTTCGCGCGCGGCGCCATGGCATCGGCGCCGAAACCGGCGAACGCTTTGGATAAGAGAGGCATGCCGAACATGTACGTCGCGCTCTTGTGCATCTTGAACAGCTTGGACATTTTAATCTTGAACGGCATGTAAAGCGTCGCCTTTTTTATGGACGGCAGCGACGCCGCATTCACGCTCGTCATCGCTCCTTGCGCGGGCGTCAAGGCCAAGATGCTCATGATCTTTCGCAAAACCGGGTTGTAATCTCTCCAAATGTCGCTCGCCACGAAGCCCGGATCTGCGGCGGCGCAGACGATCTTGTTATCCGGATACGCCGCATCCAATCGTCGCTGCAGCTCCACCGTCATCGCCAAACACGCCAACTTGCTCGACCCGTAGTTCCCCTTCGTCTTACTCGCACCCTTGTAGTAGTACTGATACTTGTTCGACCCGAACCACGTCGTCACCGAACTCAACGCCACCACCCTCGCGCCGTCGCTCTTCATCAACTGCGGCAACAACAACGACGTGAGCATGAAGTGTCCGAGATAATTCACCCCCATGCATATGTCGTACCCTTGTTTCGTCGTCTTCGGTCCACTGTATCCGCTCGCCCCGTTCAATCCCGCGTTATTCACCAAGACGTCCAATTTTTCATACTCCTTCCCAAACTTTTCCGCGAACGCCCTGACGCTCGCGGCGTCGCTCAGATCGAGCGCCATCACCGCCACGTCGTTCGCGCCCCCGTTTGACGCGTACTCGAGCGCCGCCCTCGCTCTGTCGATCGAGCGACACGCCATGACGACGCGCGCGCCGGCGTCCGCGAGCAACCTGGCCGTCTGCAACCCGATCCCGGTGTTCGCGCCGGTGACCACGGCGATCTTACCGCGCATGTCCACCGCGCACGCGGCGCGAATGCCCATGGCGTTTCGTTGGACGACGTCGACGACGGTCGGGCGCGATCGCGCGCGCGACGCGACGTCGCGGCGGAGTGACGACTTTATCCACTTCGCTCGGGACACTTTTCGGCGCGACTCCGAGGCGCGACGCGCACGTCGCGACACGCCGACGCGCTTCGACCGGTCGCGCGCGCGCGGACGAGCGACGATAGACGCGGGCGATCGTCGAGACGATGCCGGCGCCGACGCGACCGCCGACGCGACACCACCACTTCGAGACTGGGACGTACAAACCGAGCGGGCTGTTCCTGCCGGACGACGAGTACGGACGCGCTTTGGACGCGCTGGTGAAGGGCTGCGTCGATTGCTTGCTGACGAACGAAAAGGGAGAGGTTTTGCTCGGGCTGCGCAAGCACGAACCGGCGAAAGGGACGTGGTGGTACATCGGTGGACGGATGCGCCCGGGGGAGACGGTGGAGGAGACGGCGAGACGGCACGCGAAGCGAGACATCGGGATCGAGATCGACACGGAGCGGTTTCGATTCGTGACCACGAGCACGATGAATTGGGAATTTCGAGTGCAGGAGCCGGCGGGGAACGGGACGTGCGATATTAACGTGGTCCTCGCGGCGACGCTGACGGAGGAGGAAATCGCGCGCAAGACGATGTGCGCCGACGAATATTTAGATCAAAAATTTTGGTCCGTGGAGGACATCTTAGCCGTGACGGACGAAAAAGTGATTTTACCGCCGATTCACATCTCTGCAAAGAAAATGGTGTGGTCTGAACGCGAGGATGCGATGTACGCGGCGGTGGCTCGCGGCGCGGACGACGCGGAAATCGCCCGACTCGCGCGCCGCGCGTACGAGTTCGCGTGAAGCGTTCGACGTGGCGGACGCGGGCTTTCGCGAAGCCATAGTTAGACGCAATTGTTTTAATGATTGATGCGCAAATGTTTTTGTGTTGTTACACTAACTGACTAAGTAAGAAGTCTTCGATCATCGTCGTGAAAATTGGCGCGGCGGAGCGCAAATCGTTAGCGCTGCCCATCCTTGCTTGAAAAAATGTTGTTTGTTTATCTTCGTCCGATATCGTTCGATTAGAACAGCGCGGAGCCGCCCATGATCTTTTCGACGATCGGCAACGCGACGAGACCGATCATCGCACCGCGACCGTTCGTCATCTCCGCCTCCGGGCGGAACGGCCCGAACGCCTCGGGCGCCTCGTCCAAGCCGTTCGGCGACGACTTCTTGAGCGCCGGCGCCAAAGAGGACGCCAAGGTCAAGATCACGCAGGCCGGCACGAGGAAGAACCCGGCCGCCGGGTACGTGGACGTGCGCGTGACGCCGTCCGCGAGCGTGAACGTGCGTTCGTTGAACAATTGGTGCATGAAGCTCGTGTTCGACGTCAGCTCCACGTAGAGCGCCGCCGTCCACCCAATCATCGCCGCGCGACCGTTGATCGTCTCCACCGCGCGCGAGTCCTTGAACGCGAGCATGACGGAGTCGAGCATGGAGTTATCGTTCCCGAGCGGCGCCGCTTCGGCGATGGAGCCGTCGGCCGGGTCGATCGCGTCGACGCGCATCGTCGGCTGCTTGGACGCCGCGTCGGCATCCTTCCACTCGGAGTTCGCCTCTTCGACCGCCTTGGAGACGTCGTTTTCGGCGCGGACCGCGACGGAGGCGCGGCGGTGCGCGCGCTGCGTCTTGACGACGGCGCGGGCGGCGAGTTGGGGGCGAGTCGTGACGGCGAACATGTCGTGCGTGCGTGTGCGAGAGTGACGCGATGCGGCGCGCCGTCGACGGTGACGTCGAATTTTGTCATTTTCGCGCGTCACTGTTTACGCATACGAGCGGTCGGTCGCGCGACACGAATCGTCGACGTCGACGGTTCGCGCGTGACGTCACGCGACCGCGCGACGAAACGCGCGGTCGCGCGCGGTCGACGCGCGCGCGGTCGCGGGCGAGGCGTCGGCGTCGGCGTCGCGCGCGACGCGCGAAGCCCGCGGGGCGCGCGGCGAAGGGCGCGGCGAGACGCGACGGTGCGCGCGACGACGCGATGGACGCTTTATGACTTTATGGGTCCTCGGGACGAGGGGGCGAATGTTACAAGTTTGAGCGATGCGCGCGATTCATCGCCCGTCGCAGACGTCCGCGACGTCGTCCGGTCGTCCGACGATGACGTCTTCGCGGTCGATGGTGACCATGCCGAGCCTGGCGCCCTTGGGCTTTTTCACGTACTTCGGAGACGTGTACGAAACGTTGACTTTGCCGCCCGTTCTCACTTTCGAATGAAAGCTCGCGACGTTGGCGGCGAATTGGATGTCGTCGTCTGAGGCGGTTTCGCCTGGTTGTTGGCGAAGGATGACGTGCGCGCCCGGGGCGCCGCGAACGTGAAACCACACGTCTTGGTCTTGTCCGAAGAAAAGCGAAACCGCTTCGTTTCCGCGGCTATTTCTTCCGCAGTACACCTCCTTTCCACTCGGCGCGGTATAGATGCGAATGGCGTTCATCATCTCTTGCTTACGCGCTTGCTTACCGGTTTTCGGCTTCGCGCCGCCGCCCTTCTTCGCCGCCGCCATCGCGCGCGTCTTCGCGTCGGCGCCCTTACCCGTGGGCTTTAAGAATCCACCGTCCACGAGTTCGGCGCCAATTTCCTCGATGAACAATAAATCGTCGCGCGATTTGAACTCGCTGACTTCGAGAATACTAAATTCGACGCCCTCTAAATACTCAATCTCGCTCGCATTTTGTTCGATGAGCGGCTCGACGGCGTCGGCGGTGCGACGCAGCTTTCTCGTCTTTTTGTACAGCGCCTCGGCGGTGCCCACAGGACCTTTCTCGGGATCTACTTTAAACATCACTGTCTCGCCCGTGGTGAAGTCTTGACCCTCAAGCTCGCTCGAACCAGGTTTATAGTTGTAACTGTACGCCATCAACGCGTCGGCGAGCAGTTGAATTTCTTCGTGCCCGCTCGCCGCCTCTAATTGCTTGCGGAACCCAACGTCTTTGCTCGCCAACTTTTTCAGACGCGCGCGCACGGCTTGTAAAATGCGCGAGCGTTCGCGCTCGAACACGTCGGTTTCGCCCGCTTCGCCGTACACAGCGCCGAAAAGAGCGCCGATCGGCCCGCCGGCAACGCTCAAATCGTCGGCGGCGGGCGGCAAGACGACGCCCGCGGACGACGGGTGCAATAACAACTGCCCGAACTCTTCGCACCACGTGGCGTTTGCGAGCGTACCCGCACTGTCGGCATCACTTGAAACGCTCGCAATCCATCGCATGAACTCATCGTACACGGCGACCCAATCGCTCGCACTCGCGGTTTCGACGCGCTCGCCATCGGCGACGCCCGCGCCGCGAATCAACGCCTTGGCCAAAGCCGGTGACACCCCTCGAAACGCGCGCACCATGCACTCATCCAAACGCGCTTCGCCCATATCACCACTGCGACCGCGTGCGACGTCGCGCAACACCGCGGTCCATCCGTCCACGCCCCCTTCAACCCCGGTCGTGGGATCGATCCCGGGCGCCGAGGGCGGCGGCTCGTACGCGTACCCGATCGCCAATCGCCGCACACTCGTCTGTTTCTCCCCAACCTGATACCCACACGCTAAAACTTCATCATTATTTTTACTATCAAGCAAGAACGCGTTGCTGTACCGCCCCATGACCTCACACAACAGCTCGTACTCTGCCTCACCTCCCGGCCTATCGCCGAATCGCAACCGACACGCGCGTTCCCACGCCGTCCCCACGCGCGCATCCAGCAGCACCTTCCCCTTGAGCAGCGCGTTCGCGCTCTCGCCAAAACTAAGATTCATCCCCTTCTCCACCTTGGCCCCGCGCGCGCTCATCGCGACGTGCGCGGTCACCGGGTGCCAACTCACTCGCACGCTCCGCCGTCCATCCGCCGCGCGCGCGTCCAGCGTCATCGAGTGCGCGTCCACCTGCGCGCACGCGTCGATCTTCACCGGCGTCGACAGCGCGTTTATCTCCCGCACGCTCGCGACGAGGGCGGTGTAATCGAACGTCGCGGGCGTCGCGCGCGCGGCGCGAACGACGACGAGCGAGCGGCGGTGACGCGGCGACGGCGCGCGCCGCGGCGACGCGAGCGACGCGATGCGCCAACGCGCGCGCGCGGGGATGCGTGACGCGCGGTACATGGCGCCGAGCGCGGGCGCGGGCGGGCCGCGGGCGCGCCGCGGGCGGACGCGCGCGAGGGAAAGTGAGGACGCGGCGCGAGCGGGACGCGAAGCGTCTCGGCGAATGGTTCGGCGCGCGAATGAATATCTGGCGATGAGCGTTGAAACGCGCGTGCGTTCGTTCGTTCGGTCGTTTGTCTAGGATGTCTTGGCCGATTTCGGGGTGACTTCCTCGGCGCGCGTCTCGCGAAGGAAGACGCGGTCTTCGGGCTTGTTGTTCTCTCGCTCTTCGTGCGCGTACGAAGACGCGATGGCGAGCAAGGACCCACAAGGACTGAAAGCGAGCGCTGAGATGGAGGTGGGGTAGCGGGGCGACTGAAAAAGTCGCTTTTTAGCGTCGCCATCCCAAAAATTGACGTAACCGTCGCCGCCGCCCGTGGCGAATGTGCCGTGGACGGGATGAAACGCCACCGCGTGGACGGGATAAACAATCTCACCCACGCTCGCGTCATCGGTTTTGCGATGACACTTGAACGCATATTTTCGCTTGTCGTTCTCTTCATCGCGTATGAACTCCACCGCTACGCGTCCCTCGACGCTCGCGGCCACGAATCCATCGCCTCGGATATTTGCCGCGATGGCGCGCGTTTGAAACCGCATGCTCGAACGTCTATTTATCAACGGACGCGGCGGCGCTTCCGACGCGCGTCGTCCGTCATCACCATCCACACCGCGCACTAAATCTCGCGTCTCGTACGCCAAAACTTGCCCATCGCTCGTCGCCACGAAAATCTTACCGTCTCTCAAATCCGCCGCGTAGCACTTCCCAGCCGTCTTCGTCGTCGACACCGCGCGCCCTCGCTCGTCCTTCGTCAAATCCCACGCCCTAATCGTTCGATCCCAGCCAAACGTAAACAATTTCTTCGTCGCATCATCGTACTCCACCGCCGACACCGCGCCGTCGTCGTGCGCGCCGACGACGCGAAACCCGCCAGTTTTAAAATCGACGAAGCGCACCGACCCGTCGAGGCATCCCACGCACGCCGCGTCCTCATCCGTCCCGACGAACGTCCCGCACAGCGCGGGCGCGCCCAAATCGATCGAGTTCAACGATTTCACGTCCCCGATCTCGCGCGCGCGGCACGCGTACCGCCGCGCGGTCCCGTCCCAGGACGTCACCAGGAGCGTCAACCGTCGCGCCATCCCATCGTCGTCGTCGTCGCGACCCTCTCCCGCGCCGACCGCGCAGAACCGCACCGCGCTGACGCCGTCGCCGAACGCCGCGCCTCCGGCCCCTCGCACGTCGCGACCGAGGTCTCGATGCGCCATCGCGCGCGCGCGTCTCGCGCGCGCACCGCGCGCGCGTCCCGACCGTCACCGCGACGACGTCGTCGTCGCCCGCGCGCGCATCGGTTTATCGCCGATCGACGACGGTCAAACGCGCGTTCGGGCGCCGTCTCGATCCATGTGCGATCGCGATGACGCGCGCATAAATAATCATCGCCGCGACCGAACGCGCATTGAGACGCGCGCGAACGCGATGTCGTGTGAGCGCGTCTCGCGCGGGCGTCGCGCGCGCGCGCGCGCCCCGCATTTCGCGACGGCGGTCGATGCGGGCCCCGTCGCGCGCGCCGTGCGCGTCCGCGCGCCCGGAGGCCGGCGTCGTCGACGCCCTCGATGATCTCGCCGCCGTCGACGCCCGCGCGTGCGGCATCGGCAAGCTCACGATCGCGCACGACGACGACGACGACGACGCGCGAGGTCTCCGCCATCGCGACCGCGGCGCGTTCGCCCTCGATTTGCGCGCGTGGTCGTTCACCGCGCGCACGCAGCCGGTCCGCGCGCTCGGGGCGTGCGCGCGAGACGCGTCCGTCGACATGCGCGTGCCGTTCAGGGACGAATACGAGCGACACAGGGCGTCGCGACCGGACGAACGCGCGCCGCGAGGGGCGAGTTGGCGCATCCATCGAGTGCGAGGATGGCGCTTCGACCTGCGCGCGCTGTACGAGGAGGTGAAAAAACGCGGTGGCGCGGACGCGATCGATGGAAATCAAGGCTGGCGCGAGGTCGCGGAGGCGATCGGGGCGCACGGACGCGGATGCGCGGCGGGACACGCGGCGAGAGCGCTGCACGGGGCGTGGCTGGAGGCGTTCGCGCGCGACGCCAAGCGAAGAGAAGACGCGGTGAAGAGCGCGCAGTTCGACGCGGTGAAGGGAGAGATCGAACAAGATGACGCGCTGGCGATCGATGCGCTGTGTGGGCTCGAATTTGGGGCGTCGGGCGCGCCCGAACGGCGAGTCAAGGTGGAAAATGTGCGTAATTCGTGCCATATCTTCTTCGCGCGGGACCGGGATGACGGCGAATCGCGCGCGTTCGCGGCGCGTGCGACGCGCGCGCGCGATGATGGGCGCCGCGATGACGTGCGACTGACTTTTATGGCGCGTGTTTTCGCGACGCAGGGCCTCGATCTCGTCGCCTCGCAGCTCGCGGACGCGCCCGAGGGCGACGCCGACTGCGACGTGTGCGGCGCGAGCGGGAACGAAGACGCGATGATCCTGTGCGATGGGTGCGATCGAGGGTGCGTATACGACAATGCCACGCGAGAACGCGCGCGTGAAAATTATCTCGATCGTTCGGACGCGCGTTCGGGGAGAGAGAGCGCTCGCGCGGCGCGCGAGGGCGCGGCGAACGCGCGCGTGGGCGACGGTTAGACGTGGGGTTTAGAGGCGCGCGGGGGAGAAGGAGCCGCGAAGGAGCGACGAGACTGACGAATGATGCGCGCGTAGGTCACATATGTACTGCTTAACGCCGAAGATGACTGAAGTGCCGAGTGGAGAGTGGTTTTGTGGACGATGCGAAGAGATTGACGCGGAGGTGGAGCGATTGAGCGCGGATGAAGGGACGCAGTTTACGCTCGGCGATTTCAACGAGGCGTGCATAGAATTTGATACGGCGTTCTTTGGCGAGGACGCCAAGCGAACTGGGATCGATATGCAGGTGATTGAGGAGTGTTTCTGGCGAATGGTTGAAGATGCGAGCTCGGTGGATGATGTTTGCGAGGTAAAATGCGGCACGGCGATTGACACGACAAAGTACGGAAGCGGGTTCCCGAGACACGGCGAAGCGCTTCAGGTAAAGATTGACGGCGTGAGCCCGGAATCTATCAAGCGCTGGTCAGAGTCGAAATGGAATCTCAACAACGTCGCGCGCGCGAGTGGCGAAAAGTCGTCGCTACTGGGCGCGTTGAAGGATGACGTGGCGGGCGTGACGACGCCATTCTTAGAAGTCGGAAGCACGTTTAGTTCCACGACTTGGCGTCGAGAAGAGCATAACATGTACAGTATCACTTACAATCACTGGGGTGCCGCGAAACTGTGGTACTGCGTGCCGGCGAGTGCAGCGGACAAGTTGGAAGAATGCTTCCAGAAGGTGATGCCCGACGTCTACGAGGCGCACGTCAACGATTTGGGAAGCGTCTTTACGATGCTCTCGCCGAGCTTCTTGATGAGCGCGGGAGTGCCCGTGCACACGTTGGAGCAATTCCCAGGAGAATACGTGGTGACGTATCCCGGGGCGTACTACGCGTCGTTCAACTGTGGATTGAACTGCACGGAGAGCGTCAACTTTGTGCCCGCTGACTGGCTCCCAGAGGGCTCGGCGAGCGTGGAGAGAAACCGATCGTACGCCAAGCGTTCATTGTTTAGTCACGACGAGTTGGTTTGCAGAGTAGCAAACAATCCTAGTTCGAGCATAGCGCCGCACTTGTGGCCCGAGATTGCGCGCTTGTACGCTGAAGAGGCAAACGGTCGCGCCGAGCTTTTCGCGTCTGGCGTGACGCGCAGCGCGCAAATGACGTCAGCAGACGACGACGACGACGACGACGATGGCTGCGAAAAGCCTCGTAAAGTACGATCTAGGTTTGACGATGCATCGAACTCTGGATCCGATGAGTGCGTTGTTTGTCGACACATTTTGTACTCGTCTGGCGTCGGGTGCTCGTGCGACGAGACGCGCAAGGCGTGCTTGCGACACGTCAACGACTTGTGCAAATGTGCGATGTCGAAGAAGACGATGTTTTACAGAGAAACAGTGGCTGATTTAGAAAGTCTGGTGAAGAAGACGGAGAAGGCGCTTTCTCAGAAGGAACTAGCCAGCTTAAAATCCAAGCACAGCGACTTGGACTCAGTCACAGTGAACAAGAATCTCGTCAAGAAGGCTCAGGCTTGGGTGAAACGAGTGGGCGAAGAGCTCGTCAAACCACCTTTGCCGCCGCTGGACAAGATGAGAAATTTACTCGCTGCGGGTGAAGAGTTTATTTGGGGTGGTGCTGATATGAAGGCGGCTCGAGAAGCGTACACTCGCGTGACGAACGCCGTCGCGTGGCAGACGAGTCTTGTGGCGCTGAAGCAAAGGCTTGGATCCAGTGCTGGTGCCGAGGCCGCGCACGATGACGCTGGTGAAGCGCGATTGAGATTGAACAGACTAAAAGAGCTCCTTGACAACCCACCGGTACCGATGCCTAAGGCTGATACTCAACCTTTCCGCGATTTGCTCGCGGCGGGCTTGAAATTGGAGGAACGCATCAAGGCGGCTCTCGCCGAGGTACCGAATCCATCTCCTCGCGCTTGTACGACGCTTCAAACTGAAGCGAATAAGTTTGGTGTGGAAGTCCCTTCATATAAAAAGCTGAAGGACGTCATCGTTAGAGCAGGCGCGTGGTCCACGAAGGTGCGCGGCGCGCTTCCAGGACGACGACAACTCCCGCCGCGCGAGGAACTAGCGAATGCTCGAGAGATCGAGGCGTTATACGAAGAGGCGCATGGATTACCCGTTCAGCAGAGCGAACTCTTGACTTTGCGCAAATCTTTAGAAGAGTTGAATTTTTGGCGCGCAAAGTCTGAGTCGCTGTTCGTCGCCAAGGTTGACGTGGAAGAAGCCGAGGCGCTTCTCAAGGAGGGCATGGCGTTGTCAACAAAACTCGACGAGGTCGACAGACTAGCCGATCAAATCAAAGCTGTCAAAGTGTGGGCCGATCGTGCTCGAGCGAGTGATTATCCGGGAGCAAGAGTGACGGATTTGCACATGCTTCTCGTCGAGGGTGAAAAGTTTAGCGTGCGAGTGGACGAAGTCGAGTGGTTGCGAAACCGCATCGTCGTCCGGGAGCTGGCAGAGAAATTGAAGGACATGGTTTCATCGAAGAAATATCCGCTCGCCGAAGTCGAAGCGGCCGTGCGGGCGGGTAACGAGTTCCTCGACTCCGAAGATAAAGAGGTTGCCCCAGATGAAGAAGCGCTGCTGGCGCAGTGCGAGAGCCACATCAACGCGGCGAAGAAGTGGAACGAGCGCGCGGCGGTGATGCTCAAATCTCTCGATAGTAAGGACCGACCGTCACTCGAAGACGCCGCGTCGCTCATCCGCGAAGGAAGCTCGATTCCAATCTTTCTGAATGGATTCGACGTGCTTTCAGAAGCGGTCAATGTAGCCAAGTCTTGGTTGGATCGTGCACAACCTTGTTTGAAGGGGAAGCAGCTCACTCGTCGCGGTGTGTCAAATCCGATTCCGCCGCTTTCCGAGGCGCAAGAGCTCATGAAAGAGTCTTCGAACTTGAAATTGTTTGTCAAGGAAGTTGAAGCTTTGGAAGAACGCGTCGAAGCCGCAGAAGAGTGGGACGTAGACGCGAAGGACGCCATCGAGCGCTGGCGAGAAGACGGCGCCGAGGTGACGTTGACCGAGCTTGAACTTTCGCACGAAGACTTTGGATTAGAATTACCAGCCATGGAGACAGTTCGCATTCGTTTAAAGTCGCTCAAGTGGGAAGAACGCGTCGCTAAGATCATTGCACCCAAGGCGAAGCTCGTCGAGGACACCGTTTTGGACGAGCTCAGGGAAGAAATCGACGTGCTTCAAGACTTGAAAGAGGATCTTGTCGCTGAAATCATGAAACGGTACACGATTGTGGACGAATGGCGCAAGAAAGCGGATCGTTTGCTCGATCCTCCTCTCCTTGAAGACGGTCGATTGGCTCCGAGTGCATCACCGGAGGAAATAGACGCCCTCATCGCCGAAGGCAAGGCACTTCCCGCTGACGTCTCGAAGGTAGAAGACCTCGAGGCGTCGTTGGCGGATCACGCACAGTGGGTCGACACCGTTCGTAAGTGCTTGAACAGTGTCGCTGAAGGTCGACCTCGCCCTTCGATTGACGAATTATACGATCTTCTAGCGGAGGTAGAAGATTTGACCTTCAAGTGCTCAGAGAGACAAGCGCTCACAAATGCGTGCAACGCCGCCACGGCGTGGACGGAGAGGCTCAACGCGTTGCTCTGGGCAAACGATCAGGGTGAAGTGAAACAAGAAAAAACGCTTATCGAAATGTTGAGCAATGTTCTTGATTCCATCAAAGCTGGTGTGGAAGACATCACCGGGACTGGCGAACCGCCGGAGACGGAGGAGGGTCAGTTCTGCCTTTGTCGACAAGCTGGAGGAATTCAAATGGTTGGATGTGATGATTGCGGTGACTGGTATCACTTAAAATGTATCAATGTGACGCCTACTATGGCAAAGACGATGCACAATTACATCTGTCCGCCATGCATCGCGAAGAGTGGCAAGGCAAGCGCACTCTCGTTGGATACGTATCGCTCGGTGCATCGCACCAATCGCCCAAACGTCATGCTTTTGCGAGAACTCCTCGGTGAAGCGCAGCGATTTCCTGGAGAAGTGCCAGAAGAAGCCGTGTTGAATCAAGTCATCAATACTCACGACGCGTGGCGATTGGAAGTACGAAAGACTTTGCATAGAAAGAGTATGAAGGAAGCACACGATAACGCCATCAGTCAAGCTTCGAAGATTGCCCAAGAAGCAGCGATGAGAGAATCTGAGGAACGCACACGACGAATCGCCGAAGCGGCGCTCGCGGCGACTGCAGAGAACCCCAATCCTCCAGCTTCTCTCACGCCATTGCAGCAAGTCATGCTGATGGGTCAAGCTGTCACGTTCGCCGCAACGCAGCGCACGCACGCGTTGAACATTTCGCCGTGTTCGCAGGAGATTTCAGATGTCGTCACAAAGCAGCTCGGGCAACTTCAACAGCTCGCTATGCAACTCGCGATGTGCCAAGCTCAAATTCACATGGCTCCAGTTCGGTCTAGGCCCCACATCCTCCACGTCTTGATGATGCAGCAACAGCATCTAAAGATGACAAACGAGCACGAGGAAGAGCTGGCAAATGTTGGCGCTAGCAACTGGCTCATGGAAGCGACTCTGCAACTATCTGGAATGTCTGGCATGATGCCGCCGCCGACGGCGCAAGACACCGGCAAAGAACCTTCAACATCCACGGGTCATGGTAGTCCAAGCGATATGTCTGCTCAGTTGAAGACGAACGAACCGATGATGGTTCCGCAGCAGTTCATGTTGCAACCGGCCATGCCATCGCTTGTCGGCGACGCGTCTGGAATGCCCAAGCAAGAGATGGATTACACGTATGACATTCCTCGAAAAGATAATGTCGATCCAGCGCTGCAGGTGTACGCGGGCATGAAGGGTGCTCTGGCGATGGAGCTGGAACCTGTTGAGGAGACGCTCGCGTTGATGCGCGAAGTGTGCGGTCCGGCGTGGAGAGAACAAGCCACGCGGCTCATGACTGGTGCGCCGTTCCCGAGGTTGCTCAAGCTTCACGAGCTCAAGGAATCTGCCATGGCTGCTGGTCTTTGCCCTGGTGCCGGCATTGATCCTTTGGCCGATCGCGCGCACGCGTTGGAGGTTGCTGGACAAATCTGGCTCGAACGCGCCGCCGCCGTCGTGCAAGACAAAACGATTCCTATCGAGGCGGCGCAGTTACTGCTTCAAGAGGGTCGATCTTTGCCTTTATACTTGAAGGAGGAGCTCGAGGAGTTGGGAGAGCGATGCGAACTGTATTGCGTTTGCCGAAGCGCGTACGACGCTCTCAGGCCGATGATTTGCTGCGATCGATGCGATGGTTGGTTTCATTACGAGTGCATCGGCATGCAGTCGCCGGCGCCGGGCGAGGAAGACGAAAACGCCGAAAACGTCAAGTTTGCCTGCCCAGAGTGCTGCGCGGCGCAAGGTATTCCGTACGTTCCGTTCCGTCCAGCGCCGAAGGACACGGACAAAGCGCCGGAGCGAGCCGCGCCTCCGCCGGCTGAAGAAGCTCCGGAGCCGCCAAAGACGGAAGAAGAAGCGAAGCCGCCCGCTAAACCAGAACCGGAAGTCGCGGACAACAAGAAGAAACGAAAAACGGTGGAGCCGACTCCGCCTGCTAATAAAAGTACCTCTAGTCGCAGCAGAAGACGAAAGTAGTTCTAGATTTACAACATTTGACACAATAAACAACAACTTCAATAATTCAACCGTCCAGGTGCTCGTCCCATCCCAGGTCTCGTTTCGGCTTGCGCCTACCGACCAACTTGGCCGCGTCCAGTTCGGTCAACAATTCAATTTCGTCGAGCGTTTCCTCGCTCACATCGATGTCGTCCGTCACCGCGAGCTTTTGACCCTTTCTATGACGCTCGACGAGTTCTTCGAGATATCCTTGCTTTGCGTAGTTCGGTATCAACCTAGACATGTACACGCCGCGCAAAATACGTTTTTCTTCCTCAGTCAAATCGCCGTGAAACCCTCGGCGGTTGATCCGGTCCGTCACGGCGTGCGACATCACGAGCGCGGCGGCGACGGAAATGTTCAAAGACTCGGTGAAGCCAAACATCGGAATGTACACGGCGCCATCCCGCAGCGCTCGCGCCTCGTCCGAAACCCCCTCGCGCTCGTTCCCAAACACCACCGCCGTGGGCACGGTCCAATCGTAATGCGACAGCGGCTGCGCGCCGTCAAACTCAGTCGTGAGAACGCGGTATCCTTTCGCCTTCGCGACTCTGAGCGCGCGTTCCGACGTCTCAAACTGCTCCACGTGTTGCCACTTCAGCGCCCCTCCCGACGTCCTCCCGCTCGCCTTGAACGACAGCCCCTTCGAGCTCACGATCGACGCGCACCCGATCCCCAGCGCCTCCGTCGTCCGACACACCGCCAAGATATTGCCGACGTCGTAGACGCCCTCTAGAATCGGCAGCAACGAAAAACTTCTATGCTCCAAAACGTTTTCCAGCCGCATGCGTCGCTCTTCCCCGACCATCGCCGTCGCGAGCGCCACCATCGTCTCCGTCTCGCACGTCGCCCTCGCGAACGCGAATCCATCGCCGTACGGGAATCTTTCCCTCTCGTCCTCGTTCGCGCGCGTCCCCAAATCTTCCCGCCGCGCCCGCACCAGCCCGTGAAACTCCAGCGCGTCCGGCGCCCACGCGCGCTGCCTTCGGTGCGCCTTCGCGCTCTTCGTCGCCACCGCGCCCGTGCGCGCCACCGCGCGCGTCGGTCGCGGCGTCGTGCGCTTCACGACGACGTCGTGCGGGCCGGCGTGCGCGCGCGACCCCGGTTCCGACACCGATTCCGATTCCGCCGCGTCGTCGTCGCGCGCGCGTCGCGTCGCCGGTCGAGCGACGCGCGCGGCGCGCTCGCGAGCGTCGCGTCGATTCGCGTCGATTCGCGATCGCGCGCCCGCGATCGCGCGCGTCGACGCCATTCGAATCGCCGCGCGACGCGAAGTGTCGGCATTGCGTCGCGCGGCGATTCGATTCGCGTCGCGCTCGAACGGCGTCGCGTCGTCGCGACGCGCGCGCGATGACGCGCGAACGTCGCGCGCGCGCCGCGCGGTCGCGGGGCGCGCGCGCGCGCGAGACGATGGCGGCGGTGACGCTCGGGACGTTTTTGGTGTTGGGACGCGCGGGCGCGTTTCGCGGCGCGAGCGCGCGGCGCGCGCCGCTGCAGGCGATGGACGCGGGCGCGGGAAGCGCGGGAGGGACGGCGTCGCGGCCGGCGCGGCGATGGATGACGCACCTGCTGCGCGATCACCCGGAGATGCGATGCACGCAGATTCCGAGCAAGCCGGTGATCGTCGGCGGCGACGGCGGCGGCGCGGGAAAGCCGCTGATGGAATTCCTGAGGGATTCGAACGCGGTGACGTTCGGACCGACGGATAAGGATGGGAACAGCGACGCGGAGCGGTTGAGCGGGTTGGATGACATGGTGGTGGACGTCATGGCGTTTTCGAAGCGGTTGCTGTACGAACCGGATGATTTGCCGACGGATTTGCAAGCGGATTTAGCGAAACATTTGTGCGATATGTTTGCGAGACAGGAGAAGTGGTTGCACCCGGGATTGACGATGAACGGGATACAACACGATCAAGAGGTCGGGCGGTGGGGATGGAAGGATCCGTTGGCGATGTATTTGGTGCCGATTTGGAGAGACGTGTACGGGCCGTCGGTGACGTACGTGCACTTGGTGCGGGATCCGCGGACGCTGCCGCTCGGGAATTTGCACGACAAGGAGCGGGATTTACAAAAGGCGTACTTTGGTCAAGAGCGATGGGAGCAGTTGACGGCAAAATTTGAATCCGAGTGGGCGCATCTCTCCCAGCACCAGTCGATGACGAGCGTGAAGAAGGACGACGTGATTGATTTATTGCGCACGACGGCGTACTGGACGTCCATCAACTTTGAGCTCGGGGCGCTCATCAAGGGCCCGCTCAAGAACTACGCCACGGTGCTCCGGGCGGAGGATTTGGTGCAACCAGACATGGATCACTTCCGACGCGACGCCACCGGGAAAAAACCGGAAAAGTACCAAGCCGCGCAAAAAGTCATGCAAGAGCTCACGATGCTCCTCAAGCTCCCGGCGAAACTTTCCAACACGCTGGGAAGCCACGAACACATGAAGCAAAACCTCCGACGGTTCACGATCCACCGCGAAAAGTTCGTCTACCGCACCGACTCCCCCATCATCGAAGTCCAAACCCGCATCGCCGAGAAGACGTTGGAACTCTTCGGCTACTCCACCGACGCCGCGCTCTTCGTCTCGCGGCACCCGTCGTCGAGCGAGCCCCACGGCCATCGTCTCACCCCCGAGGGCGAGTACATGCACGAGGAGCACAGGTACACTCCCGACGATTTCGAGCCCACGATCGAACCCGCGTCGGAGGGCGATCTTCCCGGCATCACCAACCACGTCCTCGGCGCTCAGCTCAAGTACACCGACCGCGTCGAGCTCGAGCGCGCCAAGACGCGCGCGCCCGACACGGAGCAATCTCGCGCCGTCGAGGCCCAGCTCATGGAGGCTAAGAAGAAGACCTTTTTGCTCGAAACCACCAAAATCGACGGCAAGTCTCTCAAGGACGTCATCGACCATCTGTGAGGTGTAATTAAAACGAAACGCGCTTCGCGCGTCCCGAACGACCGTTCAAACCCGCGCGTGGGATGTGCGTCACATCGCGCCCGGTCGTCCGTCATGGACGCCCCCGAGCTCGCGATCTCGCTGGACGAGCTCGCCATCTTACCTCCCGCGTCGCTCGCGCACATTCCCACCCTGCGCGCCGCGCACGCCGCGCTCCGGTCGTCCCAGTGTCCCGGCGTCGCCGCCGCGCCCGCGCGCGACGTCGCCGACGCGCCCGAACAGCTCGACGTCGACCGCCTCCACGACGTCTTCGACGCGTGCGCGCGCGCGGGGTGCGCGTCGGTGATCGCGCACTACGTCGACGAAGTGTGCCTGAGCGACGATGGAAGGTTCTCGAGCGACGACGGCGTGGAGGCGTACGCGCGGGACGGGGCGTGCGCGAGCGCGTGGGCGCGAAGAGCGACGAGACAAGCGAGCGAAAGAGTGCACGCGAGCGCGGGAAGACCGCGAGAGGCGAGAGTGGCGGCGGTGGAGGACGCGATGCGAACGCTGGAGGCGGCGCGAAGGACGGTGGAGGCGCTGGGAGGATGGAGAGAGGACGGGGACGAGGCGAACGCGGAGCGAGAGGCGCTGCGAGCGACGGCGGATGAAGTGGTGACGAGACAGCTGCAGGCGGAGGCGCTGCTGTGGGCGGCGAGAGAGGGATTGAGTGATGCGGTGGGGGCGCGATACGGTGGGCCGGCGGCGTGGGCGGGGGCGGTGCAACGGCGAAGGAGCGCGGCGGCGAACGGGGACGCGCGATTCGGAGGCGCAAACGCGACGACGTTTTTAGATGATTTACTCGCGGGGGTGGGCGAGCATCAGCCGGCGTATCCGTTCAAGACGGTGACGGATGCGGCGAAGTGCGTGTTCGTGGACGGGAGCGCGTCGCCGGCGGCGCTCGTGGCGAAGAAGTGTTTGTTTCTGTACTTTTTGCTCGATTCCGGCTTGCCGCACGACGGGTCGCCGATGGAGTACGCGCGACAAGCGCGTATTCATCCGAGGTTGTTTCAAGAAACGCGCGCAGCGGTATTGCTCGATGACTCAGAGAACGAGGCGTCGCTCGACGAGGCGTGCGCGCTCTTACCTCGCGTCGCGCATCCGTTGTTGCCGGTGAAGTTTATCGCGAGTTTAGCTCGACGCGGTCGCGCGACGACGGCGTTAATGGTGGCGCGCGCGCGCGCGCCTTCGTCCTCGGACACCGAGGCCATAGGTTTAGATGTTTCAATCCGTCTCGCGTGCGGTCTCATCGCCGAGGCGTTTATCGCCGTCAGAGACGCGTTCAAGACGTTTCCCGAATTGCGCGGCGATTCAAAATCAGGCGCATACCTCGTGAGTCTGTTGTTAGATCACGGCGTCGAGAAGCTTTGCCTGGACAAGGTCCTCGAGCTTCCGTTTTACGGCGAGATGGAGAAGTTACTGCTCGACCTCTTGTGGGCGCGACGCTCGGAAGTTCCCGTGGAGACTGGAATTTTGTACTTGCTCAACCGAGGACGCGCGCTCGAGGCGTCCGAGTTGTTCTCCAAAGCCAGAAGTGAAGGGCGTTTAGAAGACGAGCACGCCGCGAAACTCGTGAAGCGAATGCAGGAGAGTTTGTCACGCTTGCCGGTGCCGCAAAAAGTACTCGTGGCGGAAGCTGCGAGGCAAAGAGGCGACGACGACGCCTTGTTGGCTCGCTCGCTCGTCGTGCGGGACGCATCGGAGGACGCTTTGGCCACCACCGCGAGCGCACTGTTGATCGATGAAGTCAAGGAATTCGAGGCCGTGTTGAAGAGCGAAGACGCCGCCGTCGGCATCTTGCCGTTTCTCAAACCACCCATCGAACTTGCGCGCGAGCGGCGAGAGCCGTCGATCGACAGCGCGACGGCGGCGTTGGCCACGACGATGTTGGCAAGCCCGGGCAAACCTTTGACGTTCGTTCGACCGCACGACGCGAAGGCCGATCGTCGCAGCGCGCTCGAACGCGGTCCGTCGTCCTCACCCGCTGGCATCAAATCTCTGATGACTCCGTCGGGCGCGCGAACTTCGAGCTACACGGTTCCCGAACCGACCATGTACGCCTCACCGTTCGGTGCGCGTCGTCGACCATCACTGGACGAGCCCACCGTCGCACCGCCACCGAAGGATCACACCGCGTCTTTGCTGTTCGGCGCGCGTCCGACGCCGCTTCCCGGCGGAGACTTCCCATCCTTCCTCTCGCCCGCGCCCAAGCGCGCCGCGCGTGAATCGACGCGCGACGAACGCGGCGATCCCTCCGACTCTCCTCGGCGTCGAAGCTCACGACTCGCGAAATAACGATCGATCGACTGTATTTGAAACGTTTCCATTCGACGCGCGCGTTCCCGCCCGACCGCGCGAACCGCCCGACCGACGCGCGAACCGTCGCGGTTCCGTCTCGCGCTCTGGGCAACGGTCAGTGCGCGGGACATCGCCAGACGCCGACGCGCGCGCGGCGCGTCCGCGACGCGGCTCGCGTCGAACGAAAGAAAGCGCATCGTGGCGTCGTCACATGCCGTCGCGCGCGAGAGACGTCGCGCGAACGACGCGCGACGTCGCCGCGAAAGAGATTGGATTGTTGAGCTCTGGAGCCACCACCGCGGAGCGAAGTTTTTGGGACGTCGTCGGCGCCGCCGTCGTTTCCGCGGACGATGACGACGCTTCGCGAGAGGACTCAAACGCGCCGCTGCGCGCGGGAAGCTGCGTGGCGATGTACGCGCTCGGGGCGAGGGAAGGACGAGGGATGTACGCGGCGCGGGACGGCGGCGGTCGGTCGACGCGCGCGAACGACGCGCCGGCGGCGACGGAGGGGAAGCGCGCGCTGGAGTTTTCGTGCGCGACGCTTCGGCGAGATGGAGTTTCAACGTCGACGTCGGCGAGTGGGGGTGGCGCGGACATCGATTCGTTGATGCTCACGGCGAGAGACGCGTCGACGCAGTTGGTGGTGCTGAGATTTGGCGAATTCTACGGGTTTCGTTCGCACGCGGCGGGGGGGAAGCTTTTGCAAGCGAGACGCAAGGCTGCGAGCGAGCTGTGCTTTTACAACTACAACTTTGGAGTGTGCGAACAATGGGAACTGGTGAGCGTCGATCACGAGCGTGCGACGTACGGACGGGCGATGCTGTTTAGGAATAGACGCTTCGAGCACGTGACGATCAACGCCGCGGTGGTGGAGGTGCCGAAGGAGTTTTTGCCAAAGTATGCGTTGGATGATATGAGTCTCTACGACGATGATTTGGCGTACGTGGAATATGGGACGTCGTACTACGGCAGTGACACGGAATCCGAAACGTCGGTGCTCAATCTAAAACCTTTGGCGGCGCCACCGAGTCCGAGCGCCGCAGCAAACGCGTCGCCGTCGAAGCCAAAATCGAAACAGAAGCGAGTCGAACAGCAACCCGTGTTGATCGAGCCACCGAAACCGGCCGAGTCTGCACCAAGTTGGCTTTCCGCCGCCATAGTAGAAAAGTGGACGCGCATATTCAAAGACGAAATTGAAATCCGTCGCGGTGTGGAGCGGGAGCTGGAAGGTTTGCGAGAAGAGCTGAAAATAGTGGAGAAGAGCTGGATGAACTCGGTACAAACGGTACAGTTAGAGTTTGAGTCCATCAACAATGAAGCTTTGAAGACAATGCGCAAGACGATGCAGCAAAAGATGCGAAAGCGCGTTCAAGCGGTTCAGGTGAAAGCGATAGAGCGCATGACGCGGACGTCTGCACGCGCGTTCAGGGATGAAACTTTTAAAAGGTGGAGAGCGTTTGCGGATAAGGAACGTCGAAAGCGCGTCGGCGTCGTTCGGTTCTTATTACGGGCTGATAGACGAGGTCTCGGCGCGGCGTTTGATGCTTGGAAGAATTACGCGAACACTCGAAAGTTGAAGCGCGAGAGGGACGCGCTGTTGAGCGCGAGGCGACGCGAGAGTCTTGCTCGACAATTCTTTGATAGATGGAAGTCGTGTGCTTCGGAATCAAATCAAACGCGTCGAATAGCCGCGAGGGCGCATAGACGTGCGTTGACTGATAAATCCAGAGAGCTGAAGCAAAAAGTGTTCGTATCGTGGTATTTGTACGCGAAACGAGGGAAGCATGTCGCAAAGATTCAGCGTCTCGCGGTGCACAAGATGCGTGAGCGTCTGATGTTTGACGCGTTTGAGTGTTGGAAGAAACGAGCGGAAGAGAGAAAAAGTTTCACTCAACGTCTGATGCGGACGTTCGCGCGCTGGGATAACCGCACCGCATGCGCAGCGTTTTTGAAGTGGAAAGAAGTCGTGGACGATTCACGTCATGCAAAGAAGACGTACAACGGCGTGTTACTGTGCTGGAACAAGGACTCACGCAAGACGCTGACGAAGCTTCACTTTTTCGCATGGAGAACGACTGCTCGATTCGTACGGGTGCATCGCGAAAAGATGTATGCCGTCACGCGGGAACGCATGAAAAATAACACAACGCGAATCGTCTTCCATAATTGGAAAATGCTGAGTGCGCGACGGCAGCGCGAGGAACAACATCAGAGAGGCGTCGTGCACGCGATGGCGTCGTTGCGGTTCAAATATATTCGAGCGAATTTCGACGCTTGGCGATCACAAACGATCAAGTCTGCGTTCCGTAAACACACTGTCTCAAAGTTTATGAACAAACTACGTCGTTACGAACTGTTGAGAGCGTTCCAAGGCTGGAGATACCGCACGCATACGTTGAGAACGCAGAGACGAAGCGTAGCGGCGACGCTAACGAGATGGCGTCAACGTGTGTTGTTGAGTTCGTGGAACCAATGGAAGTTCGCCACTCAAGAGCACTCTAAGTTGATCGCTGTGAGCGCGTTAGCCATCTTTAACCGCCAACGACAGTCTCGACTGCGCCGAAGTTTCGCGATTTGGCGCGGCATGTGGCGGGCGCAAATGGTCGCTCTCGTCAAGATGCGCGCGTCGCACCAGTTCGCCACGCGTAATCATTACTTCACACGTTGGCGGAACGCGATTCGGCAGCGCGAAGAGATGCAACGAATGGTTGTTAGCAAGCGCGTGACTCATAACTTGTTCCTCGATTGGTATTGGGAAACGTTCGGCGAGCAGTTCACACGGCTCATCGAAGGCAACGATACAGACGAGTATCAGACTTTAGTTCGCGTGGACGATCCTGAGGTGGAACTATTCCACACGCCCTTGCGAACGCCTGAAAAGGTGTTCTGGAGTCCACCGAAACCGCGTAGGATTTTATAGTACATAATATTTGCGCGTTAAAAAATCATAAAATCTGAATCCGTCATTCATCCGTCGAACGGAAACTCTCCGACGTGCTCTCGACGACTCTTGTCATCGCCGTCGATACCTGCTTGCTCGCGAGCGCAATCTTTCCCACGATTTCTGCTAGATCTCGTCCTTTAGATTCACCGTTGGCCGCGCCTTGCAGTTGCGTCGACAGTTTTGCCGCGCTCTCCGTCGTTTCCTTCGCCGCTGAGATTGCCTCTGTGAGGGCGTTCTTCCGCCGCGCCTTTTCCGCCGCGCTCAAATTCTTCGCGTCTTCGTCAAACGCACCATCGTCTAAATAAATGCCCACGCTCTGCATGACTAGCCCGAGCTCAAGCGACAAACGCCTGACGTACTCAGTCGCATCGTCTCCCAAATCCCGAAAATCCTTCGTCGGATCTTTCATCTTTGCCGTGAAATCGTTTACGAGCGACTCGACGTACTCCGTCGCATCCAATTTCGACAACGCCTCCCGCGTTTCCGCCGCCAACGCCTCCACCTCTCGCGCGCTCTCTTCCATCGCTTGCAGCGTCTCCGGTAGCTCCTTCGCAGTGTTTTTCGCTAACGCCTCCACTTCATTCGCCGCGCTTTCCGCCGCCGTCGCCGCCGCGTCGACGCTCGCGCTCAGCTCCCGCAGCGACCGCACGAGCGGCGCCACCGCGCCCACCGTCGTCAGCAGCGCCGCGCCGGCGGCGGCAAATGCGAACGACGTGACGTCGCGCCCGGCGACGGCGACGAGCGGCGGTTTCGGCGCCGCACGCGACGACGCCGTCGACGTTTGCGTCGTCGACCGCGACGGCGGCGCCCAGCGGCCGGCGGCGTTCGCGCGCGCGCTGTGGCGCGTTGCGCGTCGAACGTTCGCGTTGCGCGTCGAGCGCGCGCGAACGCTCGGACGCGAAGCGAACGAAGCGCTCGACGCGAGACGCATGCGCACCGAGGCGTGAAGGTCGCGCGATTGTGGCATTGTGGCGTCACCAGCCGCGGGGACGAACCCGGGACGCTACGACTCGCGAGACTAAACAATCAATGCGTTACAAGCTACGGTCGATCGCCTTGAGAGCGTCGGCTGTGGAGACAAACTTTTCTCGTGGTTTTCCGCGCGCAGCGCCGCGCTCGCGCTCGAGGCGATCGATTTGAATCCAGTCGGCGGCGCGCACGACGCGGACGCCGCGCTTCTCGAGGAGGCGGTCGACGCCGTCCTCGACAGGATCGGGAGGTGGGGCGACGGCGAAATCGGCAGCCATTTTTGCGATAGTTTCGTCGGCACACGTGAGATTGGTGCCGATGATTCCTGTTGGTCCGCGTTTGAGCCAGCCGGTGACGTAGAGACGAGGAATGGTATCGGCGGAATCCGCCGAGACGGCGACGGCGCCGTATGCGTTTGGCACAACGCGATTCTTTTCGTCGAATGGCAGTCGCAATTGAGTCAAGGATTCGTCTTTGACGGTCATTTGAATCGGTTCTGCACGATATCCCACTGAACGCAGCGCTAAGGCGGTGGGAACCATCTCCGTTTCGCCAGATGCGATGGATTTTCGCGCGCCGGCGGCGCCGACGAGTTCGTTCCTACCGAGCTTCATCCAACTCAACACACCATTTTCACCCCCGAACGCTAGTGGACTTGCGAGAAATCGCACATTGAGTATTTTTGTGCATCCATCCTCGCTCGCACACTCCCCTGCGGTCTTTCTCTTGACGAACGCCTCGTGCGCTCGCCGCCGCGGTCTGTTCTCCGCCAACTCGGCTTCGTCTTCGGGCTCCAGCGCGAGGTTCTCGTCCGAAATCACCACTCTTACGTTCCGCAAATTCAACAGCTCGCGCAACTCCTTCGGTGAAAATGAAGCTTGCGCTACCCCGCGTCGCCCGATCACGGACACGGCGCGCACGGGATGGGCGCGCAGCACCTCCAGCGCGTGCTCGCAAATATCCGTCCCCGCGAGCGCATCCGCGTCTCGTAACAACACCCGCGCGCAATCGATGGCGACGTTCCCGACCCCGATCACCGCCACGTGTGCATCACCATCACGACTACGCAAAGCCTCCACTACCGCCGCGTGCGTCGCGCTCTGCGGCCCGTGTTCGGGATCGCCGTTGAACCACGCGACGAACTCTCTCGCTCCGAGCACGCCTCGGTGTTCGCCCTCTCCCGGTACCTCCAAACGTCTGTCTCCGCTCGTCCCGCACGCGAGCACGACGCCGTGGTAGCTATCATAAAGTTCTCCTAAACTCACGTCTCGCCCGAGTTGGACGTTGCCGTAAAACGCGACGTCGTCTCGCGTCGTGAGCGTTTCATGAAACTTGTTCGTCACGAGCTTCGTCTCCGCGTGGTCGGGCGCGACACCGTAGCGCACCAAACCGAATGGCGCGGGGTAGCGTTCGAACACGTCTACTTTTGCGCCATCGAACGTCTTCGTGAGCGCCAAGACGGCGTACATGCCCGCGGGACCGCTGCCGACGACGGCGAATCGCCGCGGACTCGGCCCGGCGGCGGATGAGGATGCGCGAAGCGCGAGCGCGTGCGGAAGATCTACGCGCGCGCACGACGCGTGTGCATCGCGTGCGAACGTCGCGAGACGTCGCGCGAGTCGCGACATGACGCACGCCGACGCGCACGCGCGGGACTCTGACGCCCATCACGCGGCGCGTGAGCCCAACCGTCGAATCGGCGAGACTGCGAAACGTTCCAAGCCCAATAATCAACGCGCATCTTCATCGAAAATCAAAATCATCATCACAAACAGAAGAAACAACACAAATCAAACAAGCGAGCGAGCAAGCAACCCAGCGCCGTTTCACTCTAAATCATTTCACGCGTATCGTTGAGCGGGACGCTGCTCGCGTCGTTTGCGCGCGGCGTAGTATACAAAAGGGCGCGCGGGGCATTCCTCGACGTCACGCATAATACTTTTCTTGTCCTAGCCCATCGCAACTCACTTTACGATATTTGACGTCGACGATGCCGCGGTGCCTGATCGCGATGGAATCGAACGCCGCGTAGCTCAAATCAAAGTGGCGCGCGTTTTGTTCGCCACCGCAGCACCATCGTTGATTACTGACGCGTGAACACGTGTTCGTCAGTCTCGAGCGCGCGCCGCAAAAGATTGATCGAATTTTTATCGGTCGAGAAATTGCGACACCGACGAATTTCCTCACCTCGGATTTGGATGGCCACACGGGCAACTGTCTGTGATTAGCACTGTGATCGATTTCTCGCCGTCGCCGTTCGCGCAGCCCGCCCACGGGCCGAGCGCGCTGTCGGCCAGTCCTCGCTGCCGACCCGCGACGCACATCACTTCATAACACGCGCCGCACTCGTCCGTGAGTCCGTGATCGTATCCACCTGCGCAGTTTATGTTTTCAGAGTTGAAATTCCGCGCAGTAGCGTCGGTGTTCAACGTACCGTCGGTATTCAACGCGGCCACGTAGTGACTCGGAATGTTCGAGCCGTATTTACAGCTCCCTGTATAAATCGACATGCCGTCGGGGCCTGGACCATTCGGTCCGCCGTACCACGTGGCCGTCCCGCCTTCGCGCCAACCGAGTCCGTCTTCCGCGCGCGCGGCGCCGCGCTGCGACGAGGCGAGCGCAAACGCGAACGCCAGAAGATGCGTGGTTCGGGACGCGCGCGGCGCGCGACGGGCGTTACGAGTGGCGAAATCGCGATTGGGAGGCATGTCGTTTCGTTTCGCTCGGCGGTCGTTTCGAGTCGGGCGTGAACGGGCGCGGTGTGAGGCTGGTGCCAGGCTCGTTCGAGACCGAGAACGACGACATCGGCGAGATCGGGCGACGCGACGAACATTGTTAGGAAATGTGCGTGATTAGTGGCATTGAATGTTTCGAGCGAGATTTTACGATCCTCGACGCGCGGAACGGCGACGGACGCTCGAAGAGGGTGACGCTGTCGGTTTTGCGTCGGCGCGCGCGACGGCGACTGTGGTTTTTCTCGCGCGAGCCGTTTTGGGCGCGGCGGCGGCGGCGGTTTTCGGCTTCCCACTCATCGCGTACGCGAGACCGCCGGTGACAACCATGACGGCGCTGATGGCGCCATTGTAACTCAAACACTGTCTCGCGTCGTCCGAGCAAAATAAGACGTGCGAAAACGCGATGACGCCGACGCTGCGAATCGCGTTCGAGAGCGCCAACTGCGTGGCGCCCGCTCTGGCGACGACAGCCATCATCATCTTCACCATGAACGCCCGACTGAGCATGTTTCCTAGGTGCACCTTTAAAATCGATGACACATCTCGCGGCGAGGCGTTGTAATACGCCCATACCATCCCGTCCATATCGCGCGCCGTCCTCGCGAGCGTGTAAATCGCAAACGCCGCCAACCCGCACGTTCCCATCAGCATCGTCTGCGCGTTCCCGCTCAGACTCGATTTCGACGCGCTCAGGTATTCCATGACCAATCCCCGAAACCCATAACTCACCGTCGCCGCGTTCGCGATCAAGATCCCCCTCGCGTCGATCGCCGTCCCGCGCCTCGCCGCCTCGTCCGCCACGTCCTTCGCCTTCACCGCCAGCCCACAAATCACCACCGCGATCGCCCCAATCTGCCCCTTAGTGAACGTGCGTTTCAGCACCACCTTCGACAGCAACGCCGAGAGCGGAATGAGCAACCCAGAGATGGTTTGGTACAGCGGTCCCCCGAGCGCTCGCATCGCCTCGAACGCGCACGTCAGCCCAAACAAATCGAACACCGGCAGCAACAGCGCCGCGCGCGGGAACTTTCCCGCGCGCCTCGCCGTCGCCGTCCCTCGCCCGTCTCTTCCCGCGCGTAATCGCGCCATCAGGACGCCCGCGCTCGCGCTCGCGGCGTCGCTCGCGTAAATCATGCCCGTCAACGGCTGCGCCTCCGGCGACACCAATCGCATGTCCAACACGCGCTGCGCCGTGAGAAAGTAACACACGCCGAACGCGACGTGCGCGCACATCGCCGGGATCGCGCTCTTCGGCGCGTCGCGCGCCATCGCGGCCGCGTCGCGAAGTGTCGCGACGCGCCGCGAGCGCCGCCCCCTCGCGACACTTCGCGACGCGACGAAAACTCGAAATGCCGCGCGCGTCGACCGCCGACGCGGACGCGGACGGGAGCGACGTCGAGTTTAACCCCTCGTTCACGTTCGACGCGTCGGACGACGACGACGGGCGCGGGACGAGCGCGGGACGAGCGACGAAGGGACGCGGCGGCGGCGGCGGCGGACGCGCGGCGACCGAGGCGTGGAACTTTGGCGACGCGCGCGAGGCGCGCGCGCGCGAACTGCGAGCGAACAAGATGACGAGCGTGGACGAGAAGATCGCGCGGGCGAGAGGGCGCGGGAGGCGAGGGAGCGCGAGCGCGGGTGGGTCGGAGGACGAGTACGGGAGCGACTCGGAGGACGCGCCGCTGCCGGGCGAGGACGACGGCGAGACGGATGACGACGCGAGCGTCAGTGGAGACAGCGAGAGTGGTGAGGAGAGCGAGAGCGGTGATGATGACGACGACGAGAGCGAGAGCGAGCGCGAGCGCGAGCGCGAGGAGGAAGAGGAGGATGGGACGAGCGAAGGCGAGGAAGAGCGCGAGGCGCGCGAGGAAGACGCGGCGAAGGACGAGAAAGCAAAGACGCCCACGGCGACGGCGACGTCGTCGGAGAGTGATTCCGAGTCGGAGGATGGGTTTCAAGAGCGCGCGGTCGTCAAGGGGGCGAAAGGGGACACGACGTTCGACGCGAAGGCGTTCGACGAGTTGCACCTGTCGCGGCCGCTGACGCGAGCGTGCGAGGCGCTCGGGTATAAGAAACCGACACCGATTCAGGCGGCGGTGATTCCGATCGCGATGACTGGTCGCGACGTCTGCGGGCGAGCGGTAACGGGGAGCGGGAAGACGGCGGCGTTTATGCTGCCGCAGTTGGAGCGGATGTTACATCGAGGACCGAGGCCGGCGGCGGCGACGCACGTGTTGGTCTTGGTGCCGACGCGCGAACTTGCGGTTCAGGTGCATCAAATGACGGAAAGTCTCGCGCAGTTTACAACAATTCGAGCCGTGCTCGTCGTCGGTGGATTGTCGGCGAACGTGCAAGCAGCTGCGCTGCGCACTCGACCCGAAATTGTCGTGGCGACGCCCGGTCGCGTCATCGACCACGTGCGAAACACGCACTCGTTTGGGCTAGAAGATCTCGCGACGTTGATTTTAGACGAAGCCGATCGTTTGCTGGAGATGGGATTCTTGGAAGAGATCAAAGAAATTGTTCGACAATGCCCGAAGAAGCGCCAAACGTTATTATTCAGCGCCACGCTCACCGCCGGCGTCGAGGCGCTGGCGAGTCTTTCGATGAAGAATCCGGCGAGGCTTTCCGCGGACACGCTCGGCACGACGCCCAAGCGGTTGGTGGAGGAAGTGTTAAAGCTCAAACCCAACCAAAGTGCTCAGAAAGAGGCGTTCTTGATGGCCATTGTGAGTCGTTCTTACGACAAGTCGACCATTATATTTTCCCAAACCAAGCAAGAGGCGCATCGTTTGAAGATCATCATGGGTTTAAGCGACATCAAAGCGGGCGAGTTACACGGGGACATGACGCAGACGCAGCGCTTAGCAGCGCTCGATGAATTTAGGACGGGCACAGTCACGCATTTGATCGCCACAGACGTCGCCGCCAGAGGCTTGGATATTCCATCCGTCGACGCGGTGATTTCGTTCGACGCGCCGAAGACTTTGGCGAGCTATTTACACCGAGTCGGGCGCACAGCGCGCGCGGGGAAGAAAGGCACGGCGTTGACCTTCATGGAAGAATCCGATCGTAAACTAGTCAAAACCATAGCAAAACGAGGGGCGAACCTCAAAGCGCGAATCGTGCCCGGGAACATCGTCGCCGAGTGGCACAAGAAAATCGAGGATATGGAGGAGCAAATTGTGCAAATCAACTACGAAGAGCGCACCGAACGTCAGCTTCAAAAGGCCGAAATGGAGGCAAACAAGGCTTCGAACATTCTCGAGCACGCGGCTGAGATCAAATCGCGACCGGCGAAGACATGGTTCCAGAGCGAACGCGACAAACGCAACGCGCAAAAAGACGCGCTCAAGGCGATGGAAACAGCCGAAATGGACTTGATGGATCGAAAGTCTCACCGCAAGGGCGCCAAGCGCCGACAGGAAGCGGCCGGTCCCGATCGTTTACCCGACAGCAAGCGCGCGCGACGCAAACTCGCGCAACAGGCGCTATACAAAAAGGAGCGCGGCGACGACGACACCCCTCGAGGCGGCTTTCGCGTGACCAAGGGCGTCAAATCCGTCAAAGCCATCGAACGCGAGGCCCGCTTGACCGGCGGCGTCGCCACCAAAGTCGTCCGCATGGTCAAAAACGCGCGCGATCCCAAGGCCAAGGCCAAGCGCGCCGCGCGCGCCGACGTCCACGACGACGACGACGCGCGCGTCCAATCCTCCGGCCGCGGCGCCGATTTCCGCGGAGGATTTCGCGGCGCGAGCCCGGGCGCCCCCGCCAAGCCCTTCAAGACCGCCCGCGGCAAGTTCAAGAGCGCCAGCAAGTACCGCAGAAAGTAGTTTTGTCGCGCATCTCCCTCATTCCGTCGATTTCGTCCGCATCCGCGCCTTCGTCTCGTCGCTTCGTCCCCTCGTCGGCGCGCCGCGAATCCGTCTCGCGCCGGCGCCCGCGCGCGCCCAACCGACAAGATGACGCGATCGCGCGTCCGCACAGCCCGGCGCGCCGCGATCGCGCGACCCGGTCGCGCGACGAGATGACGATCGCGTCGCTCTGCCGCGCGTCTCCGCGCGCCGCGGCGACGCGCCGTGAACGCGCGACGACGACGACGACGCGATCGCGCGGCGCGCGATCGACGCGCGCGATCGACGCGCGCGCGCGCCGCGGACGCGTCTGCGGCGGCGACGCACCGCGAGGAGACGTGCGAACGCGCGCGAAACCGCCGCGGCGCGACACGGGGATCGCGAAAGAGGACGAGGCGTTCGAGGACGCGGACGACGCGGACGACGGCGCGGCGGGCGCGAGCGAGGACGGCGCGCGAGGCGGAAACCGGGAAACGTCGACGTCCGTGGAGGAGAAGGATGGAATGAAGACGACGCGAAAGCGAGGATTCGATCGTGGAGAAGGTGGGTATCAGTCGAGGTGGTGGACGACGAAGAGAGATTGCCCGGATGGGCGAAGCGGATCGAGCGAGACGCGGTGGGCGAAGTGCGATTTTAGCGGTTACAAGGAGCTCGGGTTCGAGAAGAGCGGATTTAACGACACGGGTGAGACGTGGTGGGAGACGTGGCGAGAGATCTATTGCCGGGATGATTTTACGGGCGTCGAACACATCGAGAGGAGCGCCGATAAGTGGGCGCGAGACGCGCAGAGTAAGGAGTGGCAGGAGAAGTGGTGGGAGCGGTACTACGCCAACGGCGCCGTCGAGCGAGGGGTGGAAAAGAGCGGGCGAGAGGTTCGACAGGCGTGGTGGGAGAAGTGGGGAGAGCAGTACGATGGCGAGGGCGCGACGCTGAAGTGGACGGATAAGTGGGCGGAGAACGGCATGGGGATGCGATGGGGCGATAAATGGGAAGAGCGCCGAAGCAAGATTGGCAGCGGACGCAAGAGCGGGGAGACGTGGCGCGTCGGTCAAGATGGCGAACGGTTCAGCCGGACGTGGGGAGAAGTGTTATCCCCCGATGGTAGCGTGCGAAAGTTTGGGAACAGCACTACGGGGGAGAGTTGGGACACCACCGTGGTCGAGAACGTGTACTTTGACAAGAGCAAGCCGCCGACGTGGCAAGAGGTGTTGAGTTCGAGCGAACGCTTAATGTCGATAGAATTGACGCCTGTGAGCCAAGACGACGACGACGACGATAAGTGGTCGCTCGCGAGAAACGCGCCATAATTAAGTACTATTCAATTAATTTAACGAAATCTTTCTCTTTCAATTACACAAGTTCATCATTTAGAATTCCATCCCAGACTGTTGCTCCGCCTTGGCTTGACGCGTCTTTGCGGTGAGCCGCTCGATGTTTTCCCTCGCGCACGCGTTCCAGAACGTGTCGTTAAAAGTTTTGATCGCCCCGTCTAAGGTTTGCGCACCAGAATCCAGATCGACGACGGTGGGCACGAGTTCCGGATTGAAGGAATCCGCGGTGGCGGGATCCATGGGCACGCACACACGCCCAGTTTTTGGGTGAACGCAAAACGGACCCTTCAACAAGTGATTCATGTGTCTAGACACCTCGATATCGACTCGAGGGTAGATGTGCCAGAGGATTATCTTTTCGAGCGCACCGGTAAGCTTGTAATTATTTTTCTTCAAAGAGTCTTGCACGCGGCGCTCGATGACACCCCAGCGGTCGACCGAGTTGAGCGAACTCGTCGCAAACTCCGACGCGAGATCCTCTCTAATGTTTTCGTCGGGAATCAGATTGAGGAGTTGCTCGAGCTTGGTTTCGTCCTCGAGAATTCGCTGCGTGGGCAAGTACGACTCGATCCAATATTGTTTCAAGACGCCGTCGTACGCGCGCTTCACCGAAGGGTGCATCGGCGTCGACGACAACACGCGGCGCCCCTGACCCTCGCCCTTGACGACGGCGAAATACTCGGCAACCGCAGAGCGAGCTTCGTCGCTCAACTTTCTCGCGCGCTCATCGCTGATCCAGCAGTGAATACCGCGACGACCGGAATAGACCCACAACAAGTGCTTGAAACCGAAATCCTCGCGCAAGCCGACGTCGAGCACCTTGAGCGCCACCGTCATCAACGGCCAGCACTTTCCACAGATCCCAGCCTCCTTGCAGCACGTCCGCACGTCGTCGTAATCCGTCATATCGATATCAAAAACCAACTCCCGCTCCTCCGGTTTTAACTCCACCGTGTGCCTGTCGGACGGTCTGCGGTTACAAATCGGCCCGAATTCGATGCGCGCCGGCTTTTTCCGCTCCACGTTTGTCTTAAAATCCTTCGCGTCCACGAAACTCTGATACCGCGCAAAAATCTCTCCCCCGCCCTCTTCTTGTTCCTTATCCAGCACGAAACAAAACTCCCGCCGGCTCGGGTACGTCTTCTCCGCCCTCGCGTGTCGTTCGTCGTTTCCGTGCGCCAACCACTTGAACAACAGATCCGCCGGGTAAAATTGTTTATAATACCTATACATCAAGCTCTTCACCCGCGCCTTCCCCACGTTCCCCGTGTTGAGCGCGACGTTTTCCTTCTCCCCATCCTCCGTCTTCAATCGCTTCGTCTCCGGTTCGACCGTCGCCATCCTTTGTCGATCGTCACCGCGTCGATCGTCACCGCGTTGGCGCGTCTCCCGCGTCGTCTCTCGCGTCGTCTCGCGTCGTCTCGCGTTCGTTCGCGCGTCCGACGCCTCGAAGGCTTCGCCGCGCTCTCGCGTCTCCCGCGTCGCGTCGCGTCGCGCCGCGCGTCGCGCAGTCGCGCGGTCGTCGCTGGAATTTTAAAATTTTCGCGCCACCTGTCGCGGCGTTTGAAAATCCTCCCGTGTGTGTCTTCGCACTGTTTACCCATACGTGTCGGAAATCTTCGGACTGTTTACCCATACGTGTCGGAAATGAATGACGCGCGCGCGGGCGCCGACGCCGCGCGACGACGGACGACGACGCGCGCGATGGCCGCGATGGACGACGCGCGCGCGAGCGCGACGGCCGTCGTCGACGCGCACGTCGCGCGCGGCGCGCTGACGACGGACGACGCGCGGACGCTGCGCGAAACGATCGCGCTGGGACAAGCGCATCTGATCGCGGATTGGCCGGCGCCGGGCGTGGACGACGAGAGGAAGCGCGCGTTCGTCGATCGAGTGCGACGGGCGGATCGGGGGTACCCGGGGGGGGTGGCGAAGTACGTGTCGAACGCGCGCGAGCTGCTGCGGGCGTCGAAGGAGGGGAAGAATCCGTTCGAGGGATGGACGCCGAGCGTGCCCACGGGGAAGACGGTGGAGTACGGATCGGCGGCGCACGAGATTCTGGAGAAGATTGGGATGCGGGAGACGGCGGAGACGTGCTTCGTGCTCGTCGCGGGGGGGTTGGGAGAGCGATTGGGGTACTCGGGGATCAAGGTCGCGCTGCCGGTGGAGCGGGCGACGAACGCGTGCTATTTGGAGTTGTACGTGAAGAATATCTTGGCGATGGAGAAACGCGCGGAGGGTGCGGAGGGTGCGACGAACGCGGGTGGGTGCGGGTGCTTCGGCGGTGGCGGCGCGAAGGCGAAATCGTCCACGAAGATTCCGTTGGCGATCATGACGTCGGAGGACACGCACGCGCTGACGCTCGATTTGCTCGAACGCAACGATTACTTTGGCGCGTCTCGCGATCAAATCACGCTCATGAAGCAAGAAAAGGTGCCGTGCTTGATGGATAACGATGCACGTTTGGCGGTGAAAGACGACGATCCTTACAAGCTCGCGCTCAAGCCGCACGGCCACGGTGACGTGCACTCTCTCCTGCACACGAGCGGGTTGTTATCAAAGTGGATGAGCCAAGGCAAGAAGTGGGTCGTCTTCTTTCAAGACACCAACTCGCTCGTGTTCCGCGTCATCCCTGGTGCGCTCGGGGTGTCGAAGACGATGAATCTTGAGTTCAATTCTTTGTGCGTTCCGCGAAAAGCCAAGGAAGCGGTCGGTGCGATTTCGTTGCTAACTCACGAGGATGGACGCAAGATGACCATCAACGTCGAATACAACCAGCTCGATCCGCTTTTGCGAGCCACTACGAATCCCGAAGGCGACGTCAACGATGCCACGGGCTTCTCCCCATTCCCGGGTAACATCAATCAGCTCATCGTGAGTCTTCCAGAGTACGCAAAACAACTCAAGAAGACTGGCGGCGCGATCGAAGAATTCGTCAATCCCAAGTACAAGGATGAGACAAAGACGGCTTTCAAATCGCCGACGCGATTGGAGTGCATGATGCAAGACTATCCCAAGAGCCTCGGATCGAAGGCTAAGGTTGGTTTCACCGTCTTTGCGAACTGGATTGGCTACAGCCCGGTGAAGAACTCTCCGGCGGACGGTTTGGCCAAGTTCAAATCTAACGGCCCGACGCACACGGCGACGAGCGGCGAGTTTGAGTTTTACGAATCGTGCGCAAACTTGTTGCGTTTGGCCGGTGCCGACGTCCCCGCCGCCGCCGTCGACGCTGAATTCAACGGTATGAAGCTTCCCATGGGTCCACGTGTTGTGCTCGGTCCGGATGTCGCCACATCTTTTGATGAACTCAAGTCGAAAGTCGGCGCCGTCAAGTTGGGCGCGAAGAGCGCGCTCGTCGTCGAAGGCTCTGGCGTCAATTTGAAAAACGTCGAAGTGGATGGTGCGCTCGTCATCAAGGCGTGCGAGGGCGCGGAAGTCATCGTCGATGGTTTGAAAGTGACGAACAAGGGTTGGCAGTGGAAGCCGACCGGCAAAGGTGCGCCCGAAGTCGACGCGCTCGCGGGATTCGTCGTGAAGAAAAACGAAACGGCCGAGTACGTCTTCGACAAGCCTGGCAAGTACACGCTCCCGTAAGCGTTTCGCTTCTCCCTCGTCCTAGTAAAAACCACCAGCGACGCAAAAACACGCCATTTGAATTGAAATAACAACACGAATGAATACTTTGTGGACGCACGTGATTACTTTATTACAGTTGCTCGCGGGAGACAACGTCTCCGGATTACAGTCTCGTGAGTTTCATGTTATGGCGCGTCAGGAAGCCTGTATACCTATGACGTCCGAAATGCTGCGACGCGGAAGACTCCTCGTTTGCATTATCGGCGACGTACATGTCTTCAGCCCACCGGCATATGAGCGTCCACTGGAACCAACATCTGTGTTCTAACATGCATTCGATATCTTTCACGAGGCTCAGCTCTTGTTCATTGGTCAACACCGTCGCTCTTCCGCGCGTCTCGGTGCACTCAACCCATTTCATGGGTTTTGCGTGCCGTTTTAGTCGACTGACAGCTTCCTTTACGTGAAGAAGTTGCACCCGCATGCCGTACTTGTTGCGCAACTGGCTTTGGCAACTTTTGGGACTGAGCTCGCCGTTGTAGACTTGGGTTGTTAAATCCAACCATCGTCGCCGTGCGCGGCATCGTCGAAGTGAGGTGGGACATTTTCAAAATGGTCATGTGCCCCGTTTCCGGCGACCTTCTGTCGATAGTGGCTTAAATAAAGCACGGAGTGTCGCGAAACGCGGAGACAGGGCTCTCAAATTCATTACAAGCCGACTCGCGTACAGTAGTCGTTAATTTACTCACGCGTCGTTCGCGACTTTCATCGTGCCGCAGCACTTGGTCGCCTGACGCGTTTCGGTCGTCGATTGGTGTCCGCAATAAAGTTTGTACGGACCTTGGCATCCGCACCAGAAGCACGCACAACCGCTCACGCAGCCCATCAACGGACCACAATATTTATTGTCGTGATCGTACGAGAGCGAAAAGTCGCGCTTTGTCGTTCGGTCACACACCGCGATTTGGTTGAAGTACTCGCAAAAATCGTCAAACTCCATCCAAAACACGCCGTCGTGACGATCGTTCACGTACGCGAGCTCCTTCGCGATGGCCGGGTGTTTGTCCCATTCTTTCGATCCATCAGCCCAAGCGCCCTTCCATTCAAACGTCGACCACGGATTGCGAAGCTTGATGAAACGCTTTCCACCGACGCCCCAAGAGCGTCCAGCCCAACGCACGGAGATGACGGAGAACAAGTGACCGGACACCAAGCCGGTGGTTTCGTCTTTGCTCTCGCCATTTTTAGTCATCCTCGACACGGCGATCAGGGACTTGATGCTGTCGTACTGGGTCAGGATGTTGAACAATTTATCGCGCACGATGTTTTCCTCGACTTCTTCGTGATAGATGCGATCCTTCTTACCGCCGTCACCGGGCTTACCGATAAACTTCATGTTGTGTCGCCGCCACGTGCGTTCGACGTCCGTGCGCTTCTTGAGCAAGAAGACGTTATCGCCCGTGAGCGCGTGCGTGGCCCACGTGCCGAACCCGCCGTCCAGCGCGGCGTAGCTCCCCATAAACTTAGCCATCGCCTTCTCCACGATCAAAGGCCAAAACTCGTTGTTGTGCGGTTGCATAAATATCGGATTCTTCGTCCCCTTGTAACAAGGAATGAGATCGTCCACCGTCACGGTGACCCACCTCTTCTCCTTGCCGTCGTAAAACCGCACGCGATACTTGCCGCGAAGCGACTTTGCCCCGTTCAATATCAACCGTTTGATCGCTCCCGGGTGTTCCGCCAGGCACGCCAGCGCGCTCACCAACCAACAATCCCCGAGCTGGCCCTGCACGCAGTCCCGAGGTTCGATGATTCCCTGATACAGCACCATCGGCTTGTCCTCGCTCCCCGCGCTCAGGTCGCCAACGCGCGCCCAATCGCACCCGCGAAATTCGCAATCCACCCCGAGCGCCGCGTCGCCCGCCCAGACCTTATCCTCGTACCGAAAGCATTCCAGCAGGCAACAGCACAGCGATCCCATCGCGCCGCGCGCGCCCAGCCGCGCGTACGCGCCGAGGCACGGCGTCAGATACGCATCGATCGCGTTCCACGCGAGGACGAACGGCGCGACGAGCGCCGCGACCGCGGGGTGCCCGTTCCCGGCGCAGTGCGTCGCCGCGCACGATTCCTGCGACTCGACGTCGCGCGCGGGCGCGCGCGCGGGCGCCATGGCGCGCGTCGACGTGACGCCCGACCGTTCGTTCGCGGTCGGTCGACGCGCGCGTCGCCACAGCGCCGCGCGCGATGTCGAGCGACGACGACGACGGCGACGACGGCCGAGGGCGCGACGACGGCGACGACGCGCGGCGCGCGGGCGCGTCGCGAGCGCGCGCGGACGCGAGAGGGACGAATAATCATCGCAATCACGACGATGGCGTTCGAAATCAACGACGACGACGGTCGAGCGACGACGCGCGCGACGGCGCAGACGACGAGACGACGAACGCGCGAGCGACCGACGGTGACGACGAACGAACGGACGCGCGACTGTTCCCGCCGACGCGCGCGGACGAGGAGGGGACGAAGACGCGGACGCGCGGGGACGAGGCGACGCGCGGGACGAACGAGGCGAAGGAAAACGACGACGAGGGGCGAAGGAAAGCGAACGAGCGCGGGAAAACGCGCGGGAGGGGGGGCGATGGCGGCGTGGGAGCGACGGGGGGGTCGATCGTGGACGCGGCGAGGGAGAGCGCGACGGCGGGGTTGGCGGTGTGCGGAAACGTGTACGTGCGGAGCGTGGAGAATAAGCTGCCGCCGCGAGTGCGATCGGTGGTGAAGGGCGCGAGGTGCGAGGTGCGGACGTTCGCGGATGTATTCTTTGTGACGATGTTCGCGTCGTGCGCGCTGACGGTGCGCGTGGTGGGGGCGGGGGCGGGGGCGGCGCGACGCGCGGGCGAACGGACGATGTCGACGGCGGGGGAGGCGAGCGCGAGAATCGCGCGCGAGGTCAAGATGAAGACGATGACGATCGCCAAGGGCGGGAACGACCGCAAAGAAGCGCGTGGGGAGGCGTCGAAGGCGTCTGAACCGTCGTCGGTGGCCTCGTTGGCGAAGGAGAAGACGAAAGAGGCGTTGCGAGGGCTCGACGACGCCAAGCTGGCCGCGCTGGCGAGCGTGAAATCTTTCTTCGATGACCGAAATAAACCGGGCGGGGACGGGACGAAGTCGAAAAAGAGTGGCGAAGCGTCCGGGTCGAAGTCGAAAAACGCGAAGAAGAAGTCGGTCGATGTGACGAAGACCAATGGCGACGCGAAGCCGCGGCGGAAGAAGTCGGTCGCGACGGAGGATGGGAAACTGAAAAGGCGCGTCGATCCTTTGCGAAGCCTCGTGAGCGAAGAAACGTCTAAAAAGGTTAAAGAAAAGTTGAAAGGGTTTGAGGATGCCGTTGGAAGTTGGTCAATGGTGCAAGCGGTGAAGCCACGCGTGGATGGCTTCGTTGAAGCGTTCGCGGAGCGTCAACGCGTCGTCGTCGCCAAGCTGCACTCGTCCACCGAAGGCGGCGTCGACACCATACGCGGTGCGCGTGCGAGCTTGGTCCATCACGCTAAGGGCTTAAAAACACGCGTCGAGGATGGTGTCACCGGCGCGCGCGGTATTTTGGCTGGTGGAATCGCGAGCACGAGTAGACTCGTATCTCCGCTCCTCCGTCACGACAGGAGCGCGACGCAAAAAAGTCGACTGAAGACGTTTTTAAACCCTGGTTCGAGCGGACGTGCGATTACGAGAGATGACGAGTACAGCGCTGCACAGATTGAGCGGCACCACGAGCTGAGTAAACAAGTGGAGCGCGCGGCGAAGCTTTCTCGCGAGGCGGATGGCGAGTTGCTCGCCAAGCCGCTGCGCGTCGTCGTGCAGCCGGAGGACAATCTGTTCGACATCGCCAGCATCGCTGGCATCAGCGTCATGGATCTCGCGCGCTACAACAACTTGCGTCCGCATCCAGAGAGCCACTTCCTCAAGATTTACCCCGGCCAGGTCCTGTACGTCCCTTCGCGGTCTTTGCTCGACCGCCTTCCCGCGATCGATCGCGCTAGAGAGCCCAAATACGAGCTCTCCGTCCGCGTCACCGACGTCCCGCGCGCGGCACCACCACCGACCGCTTCGTCTCGCCTCGTGCATCCATCGCGTCACTCCAGGCACAAATCCGTGCGCGAATCCGACGACGCGTTGGAGTCATCCAACTTTGCCGCGTCTCTGGGCGTCTCGCTCGCCCTGTGCGCCGCCGCGCTCGCCCTGCGCAGCGTTCGCGAAGCCATGAATTCCGACGACGAAGACGTCAACGACGCCTAACTCGCGCGCGAATCGTTCACTGTATATCTCATTTACCGCTAGCGCACAATTCCACGACCCCTCCCACGCGTCTCGATCGCCGACAGACTTTATCCGCGCGCGTCCCGGCGGGGAGAGTCACCGGGCAATTCTTTCGAATCGCGCATTCGCAATCGGTCAAATCGCGACTCGTGCGCGATGCCGACCGCGCTCCGAGCGAGCCGCGCGCGAACGCCGACGAGCGAAAGCGCGCACGCGGTCGATGGCTTGCCCGGCACGCAACCGCGCGCGAAGAAAACAAAGGAAGTGAGCGGCGAATCGCTCGGCAAGTACCGAGGCGTGTACAAGTGGAAAAATGGAAAATACCGCGCGATGATCAATAGCGAGGGCAAGACGTACGGGCTGGGCGTGTTTAGCGACGTCGAGGCGGCGGCGATGGCGTTCGACCGGGCGAGCATCGTGCTCGGGAGGCAACCGAAGAATTTCGCGACGTCGAATCGGTATGAATTTGAGTTGGACGAGCTCTCAAAGTTGAACGGGAACATACAAGCGTTGCGAAGGATGACGAGCGATAGGGCGCCGGATAAGTCGAAGAGTATGAGCGTGTATAGAGGCGTGCACCGGTGCTCGCGAACGGGACGATATCGGAGCGAGATTGAACACAACGGTAAAAAGTTTAGCTTGGGAGTGCACGCAAAGGAGGAGGACGCCGCGAGGACGTACGATCAAGCGGCTATAGTGTGTCTCGGCGGATTGGCCGTGACGAACTTCGATCGGCAGGAGTACCAACTCGCGCATTTAGACCATTTTGCGGGTGATTTAGACAAATATAGAGCGAGCTTACACATCAAGATTCGAAGACAAGGTACCTCTCGATCCCGTTGTACGAGCAAGCACGAGGGTGTACGCAAGTACGAACACACCTGGAAGAGCGGTAAGAAGACTGTCAAATGGCGTGCCGAAGTTAAGATTGAGGGTAAATCGAAACAGTTGGGTTATTTCCGTTCCGAGGACGAAGCGGCTCAGGCGGTGAAGACATTCCGCGTTGGGTACGCCGCCACGGCCACGGCGGGCGCCTAGACATGCAATAACATCACAACGAATCTACAAATACAGACTACGAATACTAAAGACTACGAATACTGAGGCCGACCGAGCCACACCGGCAACGAACTGCGACACAACGGACACGAATCGTCTCGCGCCAGCCACTCCTTCACGCAGCGCTCGTGAAACACGTGCGAAGCGCTGCACGGCATCGCCACGACCACTTCATCCGTCGCGTAGCAATCGAAACAAATTGAACACTTCATCCCTACTTCGTCATCGCGTGGTTTACGATATCTCAGCGCTTCCACGCTCACCGTGGACGCCGCCGCGCGCGAACCTTCGCTCTCGTCAAAGTCTCGTTCTAAACCGTCAACGAGACTTTCAAGAGATCGTCGGCGCGCGGCTAAAATCAAACGCAGCGCCTCGTTCACGACACCATCGACGTTCTCATCCATCGTCTCGTCCTTCGTCTTCGTCTTCGTCTTCGGTGCCGTCTCGTCCTCGCGCGGCGCCGTCGCCGTCGCCTCGCGCGTCTCGGCCAACGTCGCCAACGCCGCCACCAGCGCCTCCCGATCGCTCCCACCGACCGCGTCGCGACACGCCTCGATCGCGCGCACGCCGACGTCCCACGCCTCCGCGCGCACATCGCCGTATCGACTCTTCAGCGTCGTCGCGACGCGTCGTCCCGCGCGAGCCAGCGCGACGCTCACGCGCGCGTCGCCTTCGTCTCGCGCCCTCGCCGCGCGCTCGATCGCGCGCGCGCCGTCGCTGAACGTCGACCGCTTTCCCAACGCCTCGATCGCGCCGTCGAGCGCGCGCGCGCGCGCGTCGTCGTCGGCGCGCGACATGACGCGGCACTGTGTGACGCATGCGCGTTCGCCCGTCCGCGATGGCGACGGCGTCGAGCGCGCGCGCGGCGACGCACGCGTCCGCGGCGGCGCGGCGTGGATCGACGCACGCGATGCGCGCGCGAGGAGGGGCGCCGCGCGTCGTCGCGCGCGTCGCGGGGACGGTTTTGGGGATTTGGGCGATGGCGCACTTGGCGCGCGCGACGTCTCGCGCGTTCGCGCCGACGCTCAACGCGCACCGCGATCGAAGCGGACGGTGCGAGGAGGCGCCGGGGAAGTGGGACGTCGACGCGGCGCGAGCGCGGGCGCGGGCGCTGACGGCAGAGAGCGAGGCGATGCGCGCGGTTGGGTTCGCGGTGCTGCTGAATACGTTTGAAAGACCGGATTTGTTGAAGACGGCGCTGAGACACTACGGGAAATGCCGAGGCGTGGAGGAGATACGCGTGGTGTGGAGCGAAAAACGCGACGCACCGCGAGAGGGGACGGCGGAGGATGGATACTTTGTGAAGAAGAAGCCGGGATTGGTGCGATACGACGCGCACGCGGAATCGACGAGCATACAGAATAGATTTGAACCGTTGGATGATTTGCGCACCAGGGCGGTGTTTAACGTGGATGAGGACGTGAGAATTCCGTGTGAGACTTTATATAGAGGGTTTAAGGCGTGGCAGAAGCACCCTGACGCGTTGGTGGGGTATTACGCGAGGAATTATGCGCCGGCGAAGAAGCCGAGCGACGGGTGCTCGTGGAGATACGTCGCGAACGAGTTTCAACTTTGGTGGAGTGGGAAGTACAGTATCATCCTCACCAAGGCAGCGTTCATGGATCAAAAATATTTAAAACTGTATAAGGAGCATTTACCCGACGGTGTGCGGGAATACATCGACAAGGGGGGGGGGAATTGCGAGGACATCGCGATGCAATTTTTAATCTCCTCGATTACGCGCGAGGCGCCCGTGTACGTGCCGGCAAGTTTGATGTATTACACCAAGGCTAAGTTGGGTGGAGTTGGCGTCGCTGGAATTAGCAGTGGTGCGGGACATCACCTCAAGCGCGGTGATTGCATCACGGATTTCCAGACGATGTTTGGCGCCGAACACATACCCCTCGTGGAAACGTATCAATAGCGAGCAATGCATTACATATATTCACGCGTCAGCAATCACGCGCTCACACCGCGTTTTCGAGGTACTTGCGCGTGAATTCGTCGCTCTCGCCGAGCTTGAAAGCGCGAGAGTGAATTTCGAGCACCGAACCCACGCGCATGTCGCGCAAGTCGTAAAACGCGCCCGTCTCGTCGCGCTTCCTGACTCTGGCGCGCTCCAGAAACTTGCTCGAGCAACTGTCCTTTGACGCTTGTTCGAAAATTGACAACGTCTTGTCACCGACGTGGAACGAGACCACAAAACGACGCGAAGCATCGAATTCGCACACTTCATCAGCGTCGCTGATCGGGACCATTTCGGCGCGAAACTGCAAAACGATTTCGTCATCCTTCGCGACGTCCTTGCGCGGCGGCTTGGGAATGAGCGAAATGCAGTTTTGCAAGCTGTCCTCTTCGCTCCCGATGGCGAGACCTGTGTGCTCAGGTATGCGATGCGCTGGAACAGTATCCTCGGGCTCGGTGACGTCGCGCGGCTCGAAATCAGCCTCCGTCAACTCGCCCGGGAATTTCGTCAGGTACCACGACTTCGTGAATTCGTCGCAGTCGTAGATGAAGAAATCTCTCTTGTACACTCGAATCGTGTCCCCGACGTGCAAGTCTTCCGCGGTGACATAATCGAAATCATCGTTCGCTAGACCTCTGGCGTTCGCATCTTCATCGCGCAGAGGTAATCTGGACCTGTGCAGAAGCGTCGAAGACATCCCGCTTCCTCGCCCCGATTTGTTCGCTTCGACTTCGGTGATGGCGACGGTGTCGTCGATGAGAAAGAACGTCAGAACAAATCTTCGCCTGTCGCCGAATTTCGACCTGTCGTCCCAAACGCAGTAGAAGCGAAGCACTTGCTTGTCGTGCGTGAGAAATTTCCCTCGAGCATCCTTCTTCGTAGAACGCGCGGCGCGACGCGCGAGCCGAGCCTCCTCCCACGACGGACCGACGCCGTCGGGTTCGCGCTCATCATTCGGGACATCGACGCCGACGCGGTCGAGGTAATCGCGCGTGAATCCATCGCAGCGATAAATTTTAAACTCGAACCCGTAGATCGTTACCGCTTTGCCAACGTTTAAATCTCCCAAAGTCACGCCGCGCACGACGTGACGCTTGAGAAACGCGCCTTGGGGCATGCCGCTGTTCTCCACGCGCGGTTCCGTGATTTTGATCGATCCGTCCTCGAGGAAAAAGTAAATGACGCATTTCCGGCATCTCACGCTCTCCTTTTGACTGTTTTCGACGGTTTCATCAAAATACGCGTTAAATCGCAAGACGAGCCCGTGCAATTTAACGTACTCGGGCGCGTACGCCTTCGCCTCGCCGCGCGCGGGCGCGTCCGCGAACGCGTTCGCGTCGAACACATCGACCTCGCCGTCCGAGTCTCGAGGAATCGCGTAGCCATTCACAAAACTCAGCGATTGCGTCTTCGGTTTCATCGATGCCTGCGCGCGACGACGCATCGACGCTCCGTCGTGAGTCGTTCGAGTCGAGTCTTCGCGCGCGCGCGACGGCCGCCATCCGCGCGCGACGACGCACCGTCGGCGTTCCAATCATCCCCGGAAGATTCGCCAGAGTCACGCACTCCACCGCGCGCCGCGTCCTCGCGTTCGTTTCGCCCTCCATCGCGTTCGTTCACCGTCCTCCGCGCGTCGCGATGCGTCGCGATGCGTCGCGATGCGTCGCTTCGCCGACTTCTATTTTCGGCGCTTCGCCTCCCCGACGACGTAACAACGACCGCGCGACGTCGTTCGACGCGGCCGTCACCGCGCCGCGCGTCGACGACCGCCTCGCGCGCGCGTCGACGACGACGCGTCGCGATCGACGCGGCGTCGCGCGTCGCTCGACCGTCCCGCGCGCGCGCCGCGCATTCGCGCGTCGTCGTCGACGCGCGCGCGACGCATGCGGCACAGGATCGTCGAGCGACGCGCGCGCGCGATGCACGCCGACCAGTTCCGCGATCCCGCGCGCGGGGACGACGACGACGACGACGACGACGACGAGAGCGACGCGCGGGCGCGGGCGCGGGCGTGGGCGCGACTGCCGACGAAGACGAAGTGCCTGGGACCGACGCTGCTCGCGCTGGGGACGGCGATGCTCGGGACGCGCGCGCTCTTCGCGCTGGGCGCGATCGAGGCGGACGCGCACGCGGCGCGAGGGACGACGACGGCGCTGACGGTGGTGGGAGGGATGTGCGCGCTGGCGGGAGGGTACGCGACGACGGTGATGTGGATGACGGCGCGAGGCGCGCGCGGGTGGTCGTACGAGATGATTCCGGGGGAGTGAGGACGACGGGTTCGAGACGCGAGACGGCGTCGGGTGATGTTACAGAGTCGATGTGAAGCGCGCGTCTAGGCGCGTTCGGAGAGCTCGGCGACGCGGGCGCGGAGACGGGCGTTCTCGTCGCGAAGCTCGGCGATGGCGGTCGCTTGGGCTTGGGCTTGGGCGTAGAGATCGCGGAGGGCGGCGGAGACGGAGGCGGCGGATTGCGCGACTTCGGAAAAGTAGCGTAGATCCACGCCCATGTCGTCCGCGCCGGCTTCGGAGTGCACGGTGAATCGACCTTTTTGTACCGCCTTCTTTGTGCGCGAAACGCCCGGCGCGGGTGAGCTCGCGCGCGTGGGAGACGTGCTTCGGCTGCCGCGCTGGTTGTCCTCGATGATGTCAAACCGTCCTCGTCGCTGCACCGTTTGCGACGTCGCCGACGACTCGGGCGCGTCTTCGGTGATGATTTCGAATCGGCCTTTCTTCTCGACGCTCCTCTTTTCGCCCATGTGCATGTTTTCGAGCGCGTTCGCCGCGGCGATGGCGTCGGATTCAGCCACCGCGGGATCGTCCATCGCCGCCGCCTGCGCCTTCAATTCGTCGACGTCAAAATTCCAATTAGACACCCCGTGCTTGTAAGCTTCGTTCGAAGCGGCTTCCGCTTGCGCCTCACCCACGGCGTTCGATTCCGCGCGCCGTTTCGCCTCGCGTTCGGCGAGCATGCGCGTGCGATCGCCCAGAGAAGGGATGTTTTCGAGCAACGTCTTCGCGAGCCAATCGGCTTTCTTCGCCTCCTTCAAAAATTTGTGCTCCAAAAGCTTGCTCGCCGGCGGGCGCTTGGACGGATCCTTTTGCAGGCAAAGACTGACGAACTCGCGAAGGGCGCGAGAGAAATGCCGACCGTCTTCGGGTTGCTCTTCGAGCGTCGGCGCTGGGTTTTGAAGCGTCATCAAGAGCACCTTCATCGGCGGATACTTGGAAAACGGCGCGTGCCCGTGGCACAACTCCAGCACCGTGATCCCGAGCGACCAAATGTCGGCGTGAAAATCGTACCCGTTCTCTTGCTCCATCACCTCTGGCGCCATCCAGCACGGCGTGCCGACAAAAGTCTGGTGCGACCGCGGTCGGCCTCCCGAACCCCAACACGAAGCGCTCACGCCGAAATCGGCCAGCTTCACCGCCCCGTTCTCATCCACCAAAATGTTCCCAGCCTTGATGTCTCGATGAATATTCCCATTACGATGAAAGTAATCCAGCGCCTTGAGCGCCGCCTTGACGATGCACGCGATGACGGGTTCCTCGAAACCTCCCGGATGCGACCACTTCATCAAATTCAGCGCCGATCCCCCCGCGAGATACGGCATCACCACCCAAAGCGACGCCTCGTTCACGAACGAGCAATAATATTTCACCAAATTCGGATGACTCAGCATGCTCATCGTCTGCGCCTCGCGTCGGATCTCGTCCAGGTGTTCCGGCTCGTGTTCCTCGAGATCCAAAACCTTCACCGCGACGACTTCGTCGTTCGTCGCGCATCGCGCTCGCCACACCTGCGTCGCGCGCCGACACCATCGCTCGCCCGTCAGTCCCGCGTCCGTCTCGCGTCATCGCGCGCGCGTCGTCTCGCGCGTCGTCGTCGCGTCGCGTCGCGTCGCGTCGTTCGCCTCGCGCGCACCGTCGCGCTCACGCCGTGCCCGATCTCCTCGAGCAGCTCGTACGCCGACGCGTTCGTGGGGTACGCCGACGGCGCGCCCGGCGCGTCGCTCGCGCCCTCGCTCGCGTCGCCCGCCATGGCGCGCGTCGCGCGCGTCGATCGTCCGCGCGCGCGCCGCGAAGTGCGACGCCGCGAAGTGCGACGCCGCAGACGATGTCGCGCGCGCGCGGACGCGCGGCCGCGGCGGCGCCGACGCGCGCGCGCGCGAGGCGACGCGCGCGAAAGGGCGGTCGTCGAGCGACGCGCGTCGCGCGCGCGCGCGCGGACGACGACGACGACGACGACGATGGACGCATGCGAGAGGACGAACTGCGCGCGGCGATCGACGAAGCGAGAGAGATCCTCGCCGAGGCCGCGCGAATGGCGAACGAACAGGCGCGCGCGGAGCTCGCGCGAACGTTCGACGCGGGCGACGGACGCGGCGCGGCGTTCGAGTGCGTGCGGGTGGAGGAGTTTTTGAAGGGGAAGGGCGCGCGAACGCTCGACGCGGAGCGCGCGGCGAGGGAGCTGTACATCGGGGACGCGTACTTTCAAGACGTCGAAAAGTTGATGGTGCAGTTCGATCGGTTGGAGCGCGCGCTGGGAGGGGTGCCGGGAATGAACGTGGGCGCGCTCGTGGGGCGGTGCACGGAGGTGGCGACGTGCGACATCGCGAGGGCGACGGCGAACTTGTTGACGCTGCGAGGGGCGTTTAAGGTGGGAAAGATTAGCGCCATGGTGATGGATTGTCCGAAACTGTTGATGTGTGACGATTTGGAAGATCGCATACGGCGCACGCAAGCGTGCATCACGCGGATTTGGGCTTCGGAGAGCGACGAGGATACGATTTACGCGATCTCAGAGGAACCAAATTTGCTCTTCACGCTGTGCGATTTGCCGATCTTCGCGGAAGATATCTCGGTCGATATTTCAGAGCTTCCGATGTCGGTGCAAGGTGCGTGTGTTGTCGTCGCGCGCGCGCGCGTTCGTCGTCGAACGGCGTTTGTTTCTAACCATTCTTCGCGTGTAGAGGCGCTCGTTTTCGCGACTCGAAGGTTCAAAGCTTAACGGTTCATAGACTCACCTCCGGTGGTTTTCCACGCTCTACGCGCGCAGCGATGCTCGTGTACGCGTGTGGCATGGAGAACGAGTGATAATGTGTTCGTGTTGTATTCTATCTAGGCATTTGTGCATTGTAAAACGCAGGCTTGTAAAACGATTTCATTTGTAGAATTTCTTCTTGGCTGGGGATTGCGCGGCGCCGGTAAAACCGGCGTACGAACTAAGCTGTGGGATTTCCACTCCATCGGCCTTGGCTTTTTCCATGGCGGCGATCCTGCGCGGATCCCATTCGTCTAGCACGGCGAGCGGCAAATCGTTCGGGTGTCGCGCCACCACGTACCCCCAAACTTCGCTACGAGGCAACTTTTTGTGCCACGCCAACACATCGCGCTGCATCGACCCGAAACAGCAGTACCAGAACGACAGAAACGGTGAGGTACGTTCACCCAGGGCGCCTATGTGCGTTCGCTTGCGACGCGCCTTGGCGCTTTCTTCGCTTTGACCTTTGGCGGCGCGCGCCTTCACCATCGCCTTGGGTGTCCAATAATAATAACGCTTCTTCGGCGCGATGTAGAATGGCAAGATTTGCGCTCGAGCGGCACCACCACCGTGACGCTTGATACCATCGCCATTCTCCTCGACGTCATCTTCGTTGTTTTCCTCGTCTTTGCGCTGAAGCTCGAGCGATTTCGCCTTTTCCTTCCCTCGCGAGCCGCCCGTGAGCAACGCGGGCAGGTAGTAATCCTTGTGAATGACGTACGAGGGCAAGAGCAGCATGTACGGACGGCCGTGTGCAGCAAGATTTTCTGCCGCAAACGTCACGCACTTCTCTATGTGGTCAGCAGAGTACGGTGGATTTGTCAGGAAGACGTCGTGCTCGGGCACGCGCCCCTCTTCGATGACTTTGTAAAAATCTTCGTTGCGATTGATGACGTTCGTGAATCCAATCAAAGCCAAGTTCCTTCGCGTACCTCCGGCGCAGTAGTAAGGGTCATAAATCACCAGGTCGGCGGGCGTTTTATTCAAGCGCCCGCACGCCGCCTTTAAGAAATTCGCTACGTTTTCGTGCGCCTCAGGCGACGTCTCGCAGTGGTCGTCCGCGTCCGTCTCGAACGGATGCTCAACCTCCGCCGGCGCCTTAAATTCTTCCGCTAACTTCGCGTTCCCCTTAAAGATCGCCGGTATCGTCTCCCCACGCTCGTTCAAAACCGCCCCTTTCTCTTTTCTCTCATCCTTTTTCTTCTCCGCCGGTTTCCAATACGTATAGCTCTGCGTCGCGTCGTCCCACGTCCCGATCCTGACGTGTTCCCCATTCGCCGTACGCTCCGTGCTCGAGTACACGGCTTTAGACTTTTTATCCACGAGCACTAATTCGTCGTTCATCACCACGCCCTCGACGTTAAACGTGCCGTGGAACACCTTGTCTTCGTCGTCGGCGTTCGCCGCGTCGCCGCCGCCTTCCGTCTCGTCCGTTCCTCGCGGTCGTCCCTCTTCCAGTTTACGCCGTTTTGCGCGCGCTTGCTTGGCCTTGCGCTTCTTTTCTCGCGCGCGTTCGAGCTTGGACGCGCGATTCGCGCTCACGCGCGCGTCGGCGTCGGTTTTATCGTCGCCGCCGCCGCCGCTCGTCGTCGGCGGCGACGCGTCGGCGTCGGCGCTCGCGTCGTCGGCGCCCTCGGCGAGCTCGCGCGCGCGCACGCGAGCGATGAAATCGTCCTCATCGCTCGAGCCTTCGTCGAAGCGGGAGAGATCGGGCGCGGTCATCGCGCGCGCGAGGCGGCGTCTGCGGCGAGTCGAGGCGAATCGGTGTCGTGTACTACAAAGGATTTTATTACGCGGTACCGCGCTTGACGTATCGAGCGGGTTGTCCAGGGGCGAGCGGAGGTAAGACTTCCATGTCTTGCATCTCCCCGCCGCCCTCGCCAGTGGTGATCAACGCGATCTCAACCTTGTGCTCGTCGCCGTCGATGCGCGTCGCCGCGGCGATGACGCCCGGACCGAAAAACGTCGTAATCTTGCTCACGCGATCGGTCCACTCGGTGAACTCCATCTTGGGCGAATCGAACTCGAGGCACAACGCGTAACGATCGTTGATGATCTGTTCGGACAACCCCACGAGCTCGGGGGCTTGGTTTCTTCGCAACCCGCCCGGTCGGTTGAAGCGGAAAATAATCTTCAGCGCCTCCTCCAAATGTTGCTCATCTCCGTATCTGTATCGCGTCACGTCCCCTCGCACTTGAGTCAAGATCGGCGTCGTTTGTTCCTCCCGCACTTTCAAAGCGTCCTCGTACGTCACGAGCTTCAACGGTTCCAACTCGGCGTACTTCAGCGCGAAGCCGATGAGCGAAATCGGAAAGCCGTAAATCAACATCAACGCCGAGATATCCGCCCCCGGCAGGAACGAAAAGTACGCGCAGAACCCGTACAGCAGCAGAGGCAATCCAACGCTCAGACCGATCGTGCCGAACGACGTCGTGCTCAGCAGCGCGGCTTCCTTTTCGTCGGACACCTTTCGAGACCCGCGGCGCAGCTCAAACGTCGTCGTCGTCGCCGCCGCCGCCGCGCCCGCCGCGCCCGCCGCGCCCGCGCTCGCGCCGCTCTTCCACGCGTCGATCCACGCCTGCGCCTCCTTCGCGCGCGCGTCCGGGCTCGCGATCGCCGCGCTCGCGCGCGCGCGGACGGCGGACCGAGCGGATAAGACGCGACGCGCCGTCGTCGTCGTCGTCGCGCGACGCGCGGGCGCCGCGCGCGCGGGCGGCATCGCGCGCGTCATCGCGTGCGTCATCGCGGCGTGCATTCGATCGGCGTCGGGCGCGTTCGCGGCGCGCGACGGATTGTGAAGCGCGCGATGGATGCGTGACGTCGGCTGACGTCAGCCCTCGGGACGCGAGGCGAGGCCGCGCGAGCGGGACGTCGCGAGGGACGACGACGCGCGAGGGACGACGACGCGCGTTCGAAAGGATTATAAATTAATAATGAATGCGACGACACGAGGGAGATAGGAAGAGAGAGACTAAGGGAAAACGGTGAGGAAGCCGGAGACGTCGAAGCGCTCGGGGGGCGCGAGGACACTGGAACGACTTGTGGTAGGTCCGCGGCGAAGAAAGAGCCAAGATAAGGCGTGGAATAAAGCCACGGCGAAGGCGGCGAATGGGGAAGGGTACTCCATCGCGAATGATGCGATTTTGACGGCGGATTCCGCGGCGCGGGTGTAGGAAACCGACCCGGGCGTCGCATCCGGCGGAGGCGTCGACGCGAGTTCACGCAGCGCGTCAACTTCCGCTTCAAGCTGCGCTCTTTCACGCTTACACGCCTTATACTTGTCGTGCATGATTTTTGCGTGCTTTTTCTCGCGTTTGATGGACGATTTGACCTCTGCGCGATATTCATCGAGGTTGTTCAACGCCTCGCGAAGACGCGATTCGCTGACGCGCAAGGCGTCTTGTAATTCGCCCATTCTCGCGTCCATGCCTCGCCTCTTCGCCTCACTCTTTTCAACTTCATCACATTTTGCTCGAAGCGCGCTCGCCAGCCACTCTTCGTTTTCAGACGCCGTCTCCAAAGCTTTATTAAACCGCTTCTCCGCGCGGGCGCTCTCCGCCGCCGCCGTCGATTTCGCCTTCGCCAACTCCACCCGCAGTTCGTTCTCGACCGCCATCGCCGCCGTGGATTCACTCAATCGACTCTTCAACGCTCGCATCGGCGTCGATTCCCGCGCTCGCGAGCCGTTCGTCACGTCTCGGAGCGGCGCCGCGGTCGACGTCGTCGCCTTGAGCCTCGCGTTCTCCGCCCGCAACGCCGCGCACTTCGCCTCCATCGCCGCGTACTTCCCATCACCGGTGGTATTTCGCGTTTTTTCCACGATTTCTTCCAGCTCCGCGATTCTTCGTTCGAGCACGCGGGCGTAGGACGCGGCGTCGAGTTCGTCGACGGCGGTTGAAGATGAATCGTCAAGCGTTCTTTCCCCCGTCGACCACGTGCTCGGTTTCACCGTCGCGGGAGAGTGAAATAGCCGCGCGGTCGGGCTCGAGTGCTCGAAACGCATCGTCGGAGGCATGACGCGCGGCTAGCGGGGCGCGACGAGCGCGACCGTCGTCGAGGAGGCGCGGAATGACGCGATTATGGTGATTTACAAGTCCGGGATGCGGTGGACCGCTTTTTTCGTGGACATCGGAGCGTACTGGAGCAAAAGTTCGATCTCACCCTTGGCTACGCCTTGAAGCTTGAAAAAGTCCTTCATTATGACGTTTTCGCGGACGAGTGAGACGTCGATCTCCACAAAGCCGAGCGAGACTTCAAAACCTCTGATTTCGATTCTGAGCGGGTCGACGTCTGGAAGGACGTTGTAAAAGACGAAACGTTCGTTGAACTTGGGCTGCGAAGTCTTCAATTTGCGCGCACTCGTGTACGTTTGCTTTGCACAAGACACGTGAGCCATGGGATTCGGCGGCAAGTCCTTGACACGAAGCAAATTGCGACCTTCGAGAAGTTCGACGGTGAGCAAACCTTGCTCGTAATCCTCATCGAATTCATCCGGAGCGCCGGTGTCGATGTACTCGAGCTCGACTGTCATCGTCGGGTGCATGAACTTTTTCCCACCAGATGTTTTCGTCTTGTTCTGTTCCTCGACGCATCGGTAAAAGTATTTCATGCGCGCCTCATCCGCTTCTTCTTCGCTTTTTTTGTGCCACTCGGTGATTTCGTTGATGCGAGTCATGATTTGTTCGTGCGTGTAGCCGTCGGCGGCGGCGAAATACTCGAGTGGGCACTCTTTCTTGTAGTACGTTGGATCGATGAAAGGGAGTTCGAGAACAATCGGACCTGGTCCGCGATCGGCGATTTCTCCGCACGTGATCGATGCCTCGCCATAGTTGGAGATACGCTCGGCGCCCTGTTTAAGGAGGCGGAACGTCAAGGGAGTTTCTCGATCGCACAACACAAACGAGTCTTCGACGCCATCCCAGCTCGGTGCGTCTCCTAAACGCGGTGGTGTACTCAGCTGGCGCTGCTCGCGAGTCCAATACTTGATAAAGTAATTGTCCGATTTGAGCATGTTTCGCATCAGCGAAGAAGAAGAAGCCTTGCCTTTCTTGCGCGAGAGGCGGCTATAGTTGCGTCGCTTGTAGAACGCATTTCCCTTCAGGAATCTAATTCGCATCATCCCCGTCGAAGACTCCTCGATACCGCTGGCCTCCATTATGGGTATGTGCAGTTTATAAGGATATAAGAGCATCTTCTCGATGGACGATTTCACGGTGCGCTTGACGAAACCGTGCATGAAGGGGAGCGCCATGAGATCGATTCCGCCCGGAAGGAACAATCCAAAGTCCAAAATCTCAGGCATACCCATCAAGCAAGCTTCGATCGCACCGAGACATGGAATGATATCTACCAACGGATCAAAAGTCACTTGCACCAAGCACTTCAGCTGAAGCTGGCGTAAAGACACCGGAAATCGTATCCCAAACGCGTACAACGTGACGATGATTTCGCACGACGAAGCCCACGTGAGCTCAATGTCCAAGATGGAATTCTCCATGTGAGACGAGTGCGAGCGAATCCCAGAAAGCGTCGGTGCGCGCGGACCGAGTGTAAATTTCTCAAAACCAATCCAAGTCACGCTCTCGGGAAGCATGTCGCGTAAAATCGGCTCGACACTCTCCTTCACCGTCTTGCTCACCCCGGTGTCAATGTTCGGCCAAGCCGCGTCGATCACTCGATTGAGCCAATGCACGCGATTGAACGACGCGTCTTCCGTCCATTTCGGCGAATACGTGTTGAATAACGTCTTAAATTCATCCTTAAAGTGTATCTGATCCTGTTCGTTCGTCTCCAACTCCTTCTTCGCTCGCACGCTCTCCAACCACGTCAACGAGGGCGATGCATCCGCATCCTTTCGCCTGCGACGACTTATCAGCGCTCGTCTCACGTAGTCTTTATCCCTCGTGCGCTTACTCCACACCGTGAGCATCGCCCCAAGGACGAATCCGATCGCCGTCGTCGCCGTCGCCACCGCGATTTGCGTCGTCGTCGCCCGAATCAACCACCGCACCGCTTTCACGACGAATTTTAGCGCGCGCACCGTCGCGTTCGACGTCACGCTCGTCTTCGCGTCCACCGTCATCGTCGCCGCGCCTTTCGTCGCTTCCATCGCCGCGCGCTTCGCCATCGCTCGCGCCGATGCAGAATTCCCGATCGTCCCCGTCGTCGCCGTCGTCGCCGCCTTCGCCGCGCTCTTCAGCCGCGCGAACGGCATGCCTCGCGTCCCGCGCGCGACGTCGATTCGCTCGCCGACGTCGATTCGCTCGCCGCGCGCCGCGCCGCGCGCGCGCCGAGTCGTGACGACGCCGCACTCTCGCGCGCGTCGCGCCGATGCTTCGCGGCGCGACGAACGCGACGA
>Ga0209666_1000121_pt1 | contig 60083 bp, 50 predicted proteins | sample SaaInlV_125m_DNA_FD_184679 | JGI IMG/M metagenome (GOLD analysis project Ga0209666, IMG submission 184679) | Marine microbial communities from expanding oxygen minimum zones in the Saanich Inlet - Saanich Inlet SI037_S3LV_10m_DNA (SPAdes)... | ecosystem: Environmental > Aquatic > Marine >...
ATCGTTTTTCTCAAGAGCCAGATATTCCATGGTTGGACATTTCGGACTTAAGAGAACGTACAAAAGTTGATGTTTCATTACTTCCAACAGTTGTTGAAGAAGAATTGATTCTTGGTGGGATTCGTCCGCAAGATGCTAAGTTCTTCTCTTCTGATAAGGAAAGATCAAGAGTGGTTATACATTTAAACAAAGGAATAGAGGATATTAAAATGGTTGCGACTGTTTTAACAAACAATATCAAACCAGACGATTACATTCACTTTTCAAACTTAGCGCCTTACCAAGCTTTATTGAAAGAGTTTAAGAATAACGTTATTCCTGTAAACATTGTAAAGGAAGGATTCCAACAATTATTCAAGGATGAAAACTTTGATTACGCTGCTTTCATTAAAGTAAACACGGTATCCGATGAGCAAATCGATGCTGCTGTAGCTGAAGTTATCGCTGCTAATCCTGATGTAGTTGCTGCTGTTAACGGTGGACAGCAAGGACATGTGGGTAAATTGATGGGGCCTACAATGGCTAAAACTGGTAAAGGAGTTTCTGGTAAGATTTTACGAGAAAAGCTTTTAGCTGCTTGTTTAGGTGGTAATGGAGCTGCTAAAGCATCTTCTGATACTCTAGAAAACAAAGGAATTACTAAGGAAGCTAAGAAAAGAGATTTATCTGATGATACACCTAGTAAGTACCAGGATGTAAGAATCATTAAGGATACTTACCGTACGCACCGTATTCCTGAGGTGTCTAAGGATAACTTAGGACAGGAATTAACTTTAGGTGGTTGGATCGCTTCTATTCGTGATCATGGTGAATTGGTATTTATCGATTTACGTGATGCATCAAACGAAGTATTCCAAGTTAAGGTAACACGTGATGCGATTTCTGAAATTGACGACATTGCTCGTTTGAAAGATGAATCGGTAATTGCGGTTAAAGGAAAAGTAATTGAAAGAGATTCTGATGATGTTAACCCGAACACAAGAACGGGTGCAATTGAGTTAGTTGCGAATCATATAGACGTATTAAACGTATCTAAAAACTTACCATTCGAGATTAAACGAGCAGATAAAACAGCGGAGTCTAGTCGCATGGAATTCAAGTTTTTAGACCACAGAAATAGTTCATCTAAAAAAGCAATCATCAACCGTCACAAAGTGATCAAGTTGGTTCGTGACATGCTGGATGAGCAAAACTTTATTGAGGTAGAAACTCCTATCCTATCAGGTGGTACCGATGAAGGTGCTCGTGAGTTTATTGTTCCTTCAAGAGTGCACAAAGGAAAGTTTTATACGCTTCCGCAAGCGCCTCAACAATACAAGCAAATGTTAATGGTTGGTAGTTTCGAACGTTACTTCCAAATCGCTCGTTGTTTTAGAGATGAAGATTCTCGTGGAGATCGTCAGCCTGAGTTCACGCAAATGGATTTAGAGATGTCGTTTGCTTCTATGGATGAAATCATTCAGTTGAACAGCGATATGTTGGTGAATGTTATTAAGACTGTTTACGCTAAGAGTAAATGGATTTTAAAGCCTTTCATTACAATTACATACGCTGAATCAATCGAGAAATACGGATGTGATCGTCCTGACTTACGTTTTGGTCTTCCTATGAAAACCATCACTGAAGTTGTTGCCGATACTTCTTTCCAAGTATTTAGAAACCCAATCGAAGCTGGCGGAATAGTTAAGTCGATCAAGGTGAAGAAAGATGAAATGGGCGGACAAAGATTGTCGAAAGGTCAGATTGAAAAACTGACTTCATTAGCTCAAAGTCATGGATTAGGTGGATTAGCTTATATAATTGTAAATGAGAACGATTTACAATCTCCAATAATAAAATTCTTAGGAGAAAAAATTGCCGCAAACATCATTAACACGATGGATGCCGAAGTTGGAGACATCGTCTTCTTTTCTGCTGCTGATCACGATACTGCAAACAAAGCATTAGACGCTGTTCGTCAAGAATTAGGGAAAATGTTAAACTTAATTCCTAAAAACGTTTTACAACCTGGTTGGGTTGTGGACTTCCCTCAATTTGAGAAAAAAGAAGACGGTGGCTGGACTTTCTCTCATAATCCGTTTAGTATGCCTAAACCTGAATTTATCGGTCAGCATATGGAAGGAAAAGACCCTAAAACGATTTTAGCACAACAATATGACCTTATTCTAAACGGATATGAAATTGGTGGAGGTTCAGTTCGAGCCCATCGTGGAGATATACTAGAAGCTACTTTCAAAATAATGGGTTACAACCATGAAGAAATGCTAGCATCTGTTGGAAACGTATACAATGCCTTCCAATACGGAGCTCCACCACATGGCGGAATTGCTTGGGGATTAGATCGTTTATTAATGATTTTAGAAAAAAAGGATTCAATCCGAGACGTTATGGCCTATCCTAAAACAGGTTCTGGTGAAGATTACTTATTTAACGCCCCTAGTAAGCTTTCCGCTAAAAAAATTAGTGAAGCAAATGTTCAAACTATTGAAAAAGATTAAATTTGAATATTTTATTAAAAATCTAAATATCAAGTAATTAATTACTTGATATTTTTTTTTGCTTGGTTCTTAAATTTAAATATGAACCCTTTTTCACTTTATTTAAAATAAAAAAACAACTTTCTAACTTATCATTACTAAAATCTTTTCATTTTTAAAAAAAAGTAAATTCATTCAACTTCATCTTTCTTTGATAACAAACTAAAAGAACCAGCATTTAATCTCAAGGATTGAATCAAATACAACGATTCTAACTTTAACCAATTTTTAAATCCAAAGTTGGTTATACTGCTCTTAGTTTTAGGAAAAAAGACTTGAAAAAATATTAGAATTTAAACTAAGAACAATTAGTTCAAAAGTCAAAACTTAGATCAATAAAAAAAGCCATCCCAAAAGACAGCTTTTTCATTAAAAATTTATTTTAATACAGCTTATTTAGCTCTTTCTCTTAAGACGTTTACAACATCTTCTAGCTTATGTCCTTTTGCTTGTAGTAAAACTAAATAATGAAACAGTAAATCAGCCGATTCACTTAAGAACAAAGTCTCATTGTCGTCTTTAGCTTCAATAACTACCTCTATAGCCTCTTCACCGACTTTTTGTGCTACTTTGTTAATTCCGCTTTCTAGTAAAGACTTAACATAAGACTTTTCAGAAGTTGAATTTTTTCTTGATTCAATCTTATCTTCTAAAGAAGATATGAATTGCAAATTGTTTTCATCATTTGATTCGCCCCAACAGTTGCCTGTTCCTCTGTGACAGGCTGGTCCAACAGGATCAACAAGGACTAGCAAAGTATCATTATCACAATCGCTTTTAATGGAAACTAAATTTAAGAAGTTACCACTTTCTTCACCTTTTGTCCATAAACGATTTTTACTTCTCGAAAAAAACGTTGCCTTTTTAGTCTCGTTTGTTTTATCAAACGCATCCTGATTCATATAACCCAACATTAAAACATTCTTTGTTTTAGCGTCTTGAATGATTACAGGAACCAATCCGTCTCCTTTTGAAAAATCTATGTTCATAATCTAACTTTTGAATTCTGTTTAAAGTTAAGGCTTTTATGTAAAAGCTGAAGCTTTAAATTGATTAGTATTTAGTATGCTTTCTGAAAGTTTCTGAAAGAAGAAATTCGTTAATCTTACTAATCCTTCTTTCATCACTTGGATGTGTAGATAAAAATTCGGGTGGCTGCTCACCGTTAGAAGCCATTCTTTTCCAGAAATCTGGAGCCTTACTAGCGTCGTAACCTGCCAAATCCATGAATACTAACCCCAATTTATCCGATTCTAATTCGTTCTTTCTAGAGAACGCTAAACCACTAATACCACTACCCATTCCGTATGCTTCTTGAAATAACTGCTGTGTTTCGGGTCCTTTACTAGACAGTGCAACACTTAATGCAATTCCACCCATTTTCGTTAACAAGCCTTTACTCATCCGCTCATTACCATGCCTTGCAATTGCGTGTGCAACTTCATGCCCCATAACAACTGCTAAGCCTGTTTCGTCTTGCGTGATATCCAAAATACCTGTGTAAACACAAATTTTACCACCAGGCATACACCAAGCGTTTACTGTTTGGTCGTTTACCAATTTAAACTCCCAATCAAAACCTTTAATTCTATTTAGCTTCCCATGATTTTCCATATACATGTTTACAGCGTTAGATATATTTAAACCTACTTTTTCAACTAAACGAGCCTGATCTGTATTTTCAATAACATTTACAGTGCTTAAGAAGGTAGCATATTGTGATTGACTCATTGTAATTAATTCTTTTTCGGGGATTAGGCTTACCTGTCGCCTCCCAGATATTGGAACCTTTGAACATCCAAAAACAATTAATAGTAATAAAACTAAGAAATTTCTCATTTCATTTTTTCATAAAAGTAATTATTCAATCTCACTGGAGTAGCCTAATCTAATTCAATGTTAATAACTTAAACTTATATTGAAAACTTTTTAAGCCTTTTCTCGTAATTGATGAACAAATGAAACAAATACTCTCGTTTTCCTTATTTTTAATTTATAGTATTTCCTTCGCCAATCTAGCAGACTTTAGCTACAACAATCACTGTATCAATAATCTTATTTATTTTGAAGACTTAAGCACTGCAGTTGACGATGAGGTAGTATTCTGGTTTTGGGATTTTGGAGATAACAGTATTTCTACGGATAATAGCCCTGTTCACGCTTATTCTGAATCAGGTATTTACAATGTAAATCTTACCATTCAAACTCAAAAAGGTAAATCTTATTCAAAACTTAAATCAATCGATATCAAAGCAGCTCCTTTTGCTTTTTTCAACCCTAAAAATCTATGTGATAAAAAGGTTGTGTTTACAGATTACACCTACGCAAAGTCAGCTAGCGTAAAAAGCTGGATATGGGACTTTGGTGATGGTGAATACTCTTTAGAGCAGAACCCGGAACATCAATTTTCAGAGGACGAAAAAACAAATATCCACTTAAAAGTATTAGACAAAAACGGATGCTGGGACTCTATATCTCAGTCTGTGGAAATAATCAAAAACCCCAAAACTGGGTTCGATATTAGCAGTGTAATACTTACCAACCCAGCAGTAATAAAAATCAATAGTCACAACAAATCGGATAGTTTGTTATATCTAATTAACGATGAATTAATTAATCAACAAAACGGCTTTATTCAAGTTCCTGGTCACCAAGAAGTCTCTGTTAAACAAAAAGTAATGAATGAATATGGATGCATAGATAGTAGTCTGCAAAAAATCAAAGCTAACAAAGAATACAAAATTCCTTTACCTCCATTTTTTCAACCAGTTTATGGGAAAAATAAAAGCACATTTGGAATTAATGATGAAAACATTTCTGTAAACGAATTCATCATCCATGATTCTTCAGGAAGAGAAGTATTCAAAGGAAATAACGTGAATAAAAAATGGAACGGTAGTGAACAAAACAAAGGAAAACAATGCAAATCAGGTACTTATACTTACGTTTTATCTTATGAAAATTCCAAAAAGGTAAAAGTTCTTCAAAAAGGCAAGCTTATATTAAAACAGTAAGCCAATTTAAACAATCTCAATTCCTTCAAGGTTAACTCCTTGAATAAAACTTGCCACAGGCATTCTCTTCTTACCTGCCAACTGTAATTCCAGTACTTTCAAGGCGCCGTTTTTACAACCGATAAACAATTCCTTTTTACCATCCATTTGTAACAACTTCTCTCCTACTGTCTTATCAGATTTCTGAGTTTTAAAAATTTTAAGGCCCAATAGTTTTCCATCAGGAAATTTCAAAGTAGTAAAAGCCGCGGGGTATGGACTTAAGCCTCTAATGTGATTGTGCACTTCTTCGGTTGATTTAGACCAGTTAATCCCGCAGGTATCTTTAAAAATCTTGTATGCCAATTTAGGTTGACGGCCGTTTAAAATCTCATCTTGATTTTTTGTAGATACATTTCCCGATTCAATCTCCTTAATAGTTTTCACAACTAAATCAGCTCCAACGTCCATTAATCGATCGTGTAATTCTCCTGCCGTTTCATCTGCTCCAATCTTAACAATCTTATTATCAATTATTTCACCTGTATCAATCTTAGCATCTAAGAAAAAAGTAGAAACACCTGTTTCTTGCTCACCATTCATAATCGCCCAGTTAATTGGTGCAGCACCTCTGTAATCAGGTAATAGCGAACCATGTAAATTGAACGTTCCATATTTAGGCATTCCCCAAACTACTTCTGGCAACATCCTAAAAGCAACAATAACCTGAATGTCAGCCTCTAAAGATTTTAACTCCGATAAGAAGCCCTCATCTTTTAAATTAGTGGGTTGCAAAACATTCAATCCAGCCTCAACAGCATATTTTTTCACTGCAGATTCCTGTAATTTCATCCCTCTACCCGCTTTTTTATCTGCCGTTGTAATAACACCTACAACATCAAAACCAGCTTCAACAGTTGCTTTTAAAGATGCAACAGCAAAATCGGGAGTTCCAAGGAATACAACTTTCATAATAGTAATTTATAGCAACAAAGATAGATTGTTTTTAACAAAAAAAGACCGATGAAATCGGTCTTTTAATAATATTATTCAATTTGAATTTATCTGTTTTTAACGAAAACTCATTCTTGATTTGGAGAATTTTTTTTTTCGGTAATTAAAGAAGTTATTCTCCTTAATTATACGAGCTACTATTGGCGGAACCATTTTTTCCCACTCTGTATTCCCTTCCGTAATCTTCTCCAAGACTTTATGAGAAAAGATGTGCAAGTTTTCCTTATCGTAATTTTCGTAATCCACAATTTTATTGCTGGACTTTAAAAAACTGTACAACTCTTCGTATTTCTCAGGAATAATCATATTGTCAGCCTTAATCACCTCGTCTCCAAACTTGTAAGGATATAAATACAACCGAACGTCTTTATGAAACAGGTACCCAAAAGCCTCCATTAATCCGCCATTCAGCTTTTTGTAGAAACGTTCATTAAATACATTAATTAACGAATTCGCGCCTAAAACTAAAGCCAACTGCGCACCTGTGTTATAACGTGTTAAATACTGCACCAACTTATAATATTCTTGGAAATTAGAAACCAGTACTGTCTGACCTAAAGCCGTTAAAATATCAACTCTATCCAAGAAGTCTTTTTCATCTATACCTTCTTCTCCACTTAAATCTTTAAGCGTTAATTCAGTAATAACTGTAATTCTCTTTTTATTTTTCACTCTGTCATCCTTCTCAAACTGCTTCATTCCATTTTTAAGCATGTCTAAGTGAACTTTCGTTACCGGACGAAATCTTCCACGCATCGCAAGAATCTCCTTTTTATAGAGAACCTCTGTTGGGTGAATTGGTTTACCGTCTGGTTGAAACATTACAGCATCAGCCATTTTGTTTTTAACCAACCATAGACTAAGTAATCGATTATCAACATTTTTAAAGAGGGGGCCTTTCATGCTTACCATATCAATTTGCATACGCCCTGGGATTAACCCATCGTTCATGTGCTTTAAAATACTTTCTGGTGAATGGTGCAAATGATAACAACCGTAAAGCAAATTAACTCCTAGTTTTCCAATTATTTCTTGTTGTAGAATATTTTCTCTATCTAATAATCTGATGTGAATGATGACATCATTATATTCTTCTCCTGGATTTAACTGAAAGCGTACACCCATCCATCCGTGAGACTTATTGGATCGGTCATAATTGATTGTTTCAACTGTATTCGCTATTGCGAAAAATCTTTTCTCAGGTTTTTTAGGACCCAGCTCAGTAATTAGGCGATTGTACTCGTAGGTTAGCATTTGCTCTAAACGACCCTGACAAACATACCTTCCTGGTCTTTCTCCGTAAATAGCATCACTCATCGCCATATCATAAGCGCTTAATGATTTTGCTATTGTTCCAGATGCACCACCAACTACAAAAAAGTTTCGAGCAATTTCTTGTCCTGCTCCTATCTCTGCAAAAGCGCCATAAATGGTTTTATCTAAATTAATTGATAATGCTTTTGCTGCTGCATCTAATACCTGTCCTTCCATTCTGAAGTCTTTAAGAAGATTTAATTACTACTATTTACGTAAATCTAATGAAATTGTTGGAGAAAAATTAATCAATAGAATATTTGATTATTCGCGCTAACTTTATGTAAAATTGGCAATATGAACATCGAACAAGAATTACAAGAAAGAAGCGGTTATCAATGTGAATTATGTTCAGCAACTAATGACTTAATTGTTTTTGAAGTGAAACCGACATCTAACCGTGGAGGGCAGGATAACATTATGACTTGTAAAACTTGTAACGATCAATTAAGCAATCCTGAAACGGCAGACTCAAACCACTGGAGATGTTTAAATGAAAGTATGTGGAGTGAAATAGACGCGGTTAAAGTTGTTGCTTATAGAATGCTTTCGAAATTAGCTTCCGAGGGTTGGCCGCAAGATTTATTGGATATGATTTATCTTGAAGACGATGTATTAGCATGGGCTAAAAAAGATTTATTGGATGAATCGGTTGAGAAGATTGTTATTCATAAAGATATTAACGGGAATAGATTAACAGATGGTGACGCTATTGTTTTAACACAAGATTTAAATGTTAAAGGTGGTGGAAATTTTACTGCAAAGCGTGGTACTGCTGTTAAAAACATTAAATTAGACCCCAACATCGCTGAATACATTGAAGGAAGAGTTGAAGGTCAATACATAGTTATTTTATCTAAATACGTAAAAAAAAGTTGACTCAAACACATTATTTCCACAACATAATTTGAATTAAAAATGCTGTAAATACCTTTACAGCATTTTTAATAACATATTTTTGCAACTACTTATTTTAATTTCATGAGATACCCAGAAAATTTAACAAAAATCACCACCTTCATTTTTGATATTGATGGAGTTTTAACAGATGGATCTGTAATTCTTGAACCAACAGGCGAACAATCACGAACAATGAATGTTAAAGATGGTTTTGCATTGCAATTAGCCGTTAAGAAAGGATATAGAGTTGCAATTATCTCTGGTGGTAAAAATGAGATCGTTCGAAAACGTTTTTCAGGCTTAGGTATTCATGATGTTTACATGGGCGCTGCTCACAAATGGGATTCGTTTGACGAATTAAAATTAACTTATAATCTAAAAGACGAGGAAATTCTTTATATGGGAGATGATGTTCCTGATTATGAGATTATGAATACAATTGGTTTACCAACCTGCCCTGGAGATGCGGTTACTGAGATTAAACAAATATCTCAATACATCTCTCCTATTTATGGTGGAAAAGGATGTGTTAGAGACGTTATTGAAAAAGTAATGCGTGCTCAAGATAAATGGTTTAATCCTGAAATTAAAGATCAAGCAGACATATGGTAAAATCGATTCTAAATTTAATTCGCTGGAAAAACTTAGCAATATCTGCACTTACTATTTTGTTGTTAAAGTATTGTGTTTTTGAAGTAGCCATCGGAAGGTTATTTTCGATGAGTCACTCTACCCTTGGTTTACTGGAAACTTTTTTACTTTGTATTAGTGTAGCCTTAATTGGGGGGGCTGGGTATATTATTAATGACTTAAATGATATTAAAGCAGATTTAATTAACAAGCCAAATAAGGTCATTATAAACAAAGGGGTTTCTCAGAAGTTAGCGCATTCACTTTACCTAATTTTTAATATTGTAGGAATTATTATTGCAGTTTATATTGGAGATAAACAAGGAGATTACCAATTGGCCTTAATTCATCTTTTTACTATTGCAATTCTATGGATTTATTCAACTTACTTTAAGAACTCTTTACTAATAGGAAATTTTCTTGTTGCGATTGCTGCAGCATTCATTCCCTTAGTATATTTAGTTTTTGAAGGAATTGGGTACATCAACCTGTTCAAACAAAGTATTTTACAAGGTCCACTAAAAGTATTATTTAATTTTTCAATTATACTGGCTGGCTTTGCCTTTTTACTTACTATGATTCGTGAAATAATTAAAGATTTACAAGACGAAAAAGGTGATTATGCTGTTGGTGGAAAAACAGCACCAATTGCTTTAGGGACAACAGTAACTAAAACAATTGTTTACTTACTAGCTATTGTTTTTGCTGGGTCATGTGCATATTTGCTTCACACTGAGTTGGACTTCAATCCTTTTAATACTTGGTTCTTTTACTTTTACGCTTATCTATTAATTATTATCCCATCAGTCTTTTTGGTTTACGACTTAAGCAAAGCTCGATCGAATGACGACTATCAAACAGCAAGTAATTTAGTGAAAATTATCATGCTTACTGGAGTTATAACTACTGTTCTTTACGCAACAAACGTTTAATAATGGTTCAACACAAAAAAGTAATATTAGCGAGTAAATCGCCTCGCAGACAAGAGTTGTTAAAACAATTGGGAGTAGAATTTGACATTCAAGTTTTGAATATTGATGAAGCATACCCTCCTGAAATATCTCCATTTGATGTTCCCGAATACTTGGCTCGATTAAAAGGAGATCCATACAACGGAAAAGTAGCAAAAAATACGGTTGTTATCACGTCTGACACAGTTGTTATTTATCAAAATCGTATTTTAGGGAAACCTAATGATAAAACGGATGCATTAAGTATGATTCAGGAGTTAAGCGGTAAGGAGCACTACGTTGTTACCGGTGTTTGCTTGCAGTTTTATAATCGTAAAATATCCTTTAGCAACTCATCTAAAGTAACATTTGATAAAATAACCGAAGATGAAGCACGTTTTTACGTGAATAAATTTGAACCTTTAGATAAAGCGGGAGCATACGGAATTCAAGAATGGATTGGACAAGCTAAAATCCAAAAAATTGATGGTTGCTATTATAACATTATGGGACTTCCTTTGAATAAATTATACAATGCACTTAGTAAAGAAGGTGTTTTAACTCTATAAATGGATAATCCACAGTCATTAAAATTCATCAACGACTTGGCTAGTTATTTTAACGCCCTTCCAGGTGTTGGAAGAAAAACTGCGCAACGTTATGCTTTACAATTATTAAAGCAAGATGATGATTTTTTAAAAGGCTTTGGTAAAACATTAGCTGAACTGAAAAGCAACATTCACGAATGTAAAACATGTCATAACTTAACCGAGTTAGAAATTTGTAGTGTTTGCTCCTCTCCTTCTCGAAATAGCGAATTAATTTGTGTTGTTGAGGATATTCGTGACGTACTAGCAATTGAAAACACACATCAATTTAGAGGTAAGTATCACATTTTAGGTGGTGTAATTTCTCCAATGGATGGAATTGGACCAACCGATTTAAATATAGAATCTTTAATTGATCGCGTTAAGCAAAATCCTGAAATCAAGGAAGTTCTTTTGGCTTTGAGAATTACTATGGAAGGCGACACAACCAATTTCTTTCTTTATAAAAAATTAAATGGTCTTGATGTTAAAGTCACTACAATTGCTAGGGGTGTTTCGTTTGGAGAACAAATAGAATATACGGATGAAGTGACGTTGGCTAAAAGTATTTTAAATAGAGTTCCTTACGAATCTTAATTGATGCGAAACCTTATACCAAATAATTACATAAAACGATTTAAAAATCACCGCTATGAATATTGAATTCAATAACAATGAAGACAAAATGCGCATGATGGTTTCCGATTTGAAAAGGAAACTCTTAGATGTTCATAAAGGCGGTGGTGAAAAACGGATCGAAAAATTACATAGTCAAGGAAAACTAACTGCCAGAGAACGTATTAAGAAGTTACTGGATAAAAAATCAAGTTCACAGGAAATTGGAGCATTTGCTGGTAACGAAATGTATAAAGAACATGGAGGCTGCCCAAGCGGCGGAGTTGTTGTTATTTTAGGTTATGTAAAAAAACGACAAGTTATTGTTGTTGCAAATGATGCTACAGTTAAGGCAGGAGCTTGGTTTCCAATCACTGGAAAAAAAAATCTTAGAGCGCAAGAAATTGCAATGGAAAACAAAATTCCAATCATATATTTAGTGGATTCTGCAGGTGTTTTCTTACCAATGCAAGATGAAATTTTTCCAGACAAAGAACACTTCGGAAGAATATTTAGAAACAATGCCATAATGAGTTCAATGGGGATTCCTCAAATTGCAGCTGTTATGGGAAGTTGTGTTGCTGGAGGTGCTTACCTACCAATAATGAGTGATGATGCCTTGATAGTTAAAAAAACGGGAACGATTTTTTTGGCAGGTTCTTATTTGGTAAAAGCTGCTATTGGTGAAACAATCGATAACGAAACATTAGGTGGATCAGAAACGCATTGTGAAATTTCGGGTGTTACGGATTACGAATGTGAGACTGATACAGAGTGCTTAGAGACTATTCGTGATCTAGTTGATAAATTTGGTACTCCCGAAAACGCAGGATTCTCAAGAGAAAAAAGTAAAAATCCTAAATTCCCTATTCAAGATTTATACGGAATACTTCCTTCTGACCGAGCCAAACCTTACGATTCTAAGGAAATAATTATGCGCTTGGTGGATGATTCCAAATTCACTGAATACAAAGCTGATTTTGGAAAGTCTATTATTTGTGGATATGCTCGTATCGATGGTTGGAGTGTAGGTATTGTGATGAATCAACGTAAAGTAGTTAAAACTAAAAAAGGAGAAATGCATTTTGGCGGAGTCATTTACAATGACTCCGCAGATAAGTCAGCTCGTTTTATAATGGGTTGTAATCAAAAAAAAACACCTTTAATCTTTTTCCACGATGTTACTGGTTTTATGGTTGGATCTAGATCAGAACAGGCTGGTATTATTAAAGACGGTGCTAAAATGGTTAATGCCATGAGTAACTCTGTAGTTCCAAAGTTCACTATTGTTATGGGGAATTCTTACGGAGCCGGAAATTATGCAATGTGTGGAAAAGCTTTTGACCCTAGATTGATCATAGCCTGGCCTACTGCTAAAATTGCTGTTATGGGAGGTACTCAAGCTGCTAAGGTTTTACTCCAAATTCAAATGAGTAGTAAAAAGGCAAAAGGAGAGACGGTTAGTGAGAAAGATCAGAAAGAAATGCTAGCATCTATTCAGGCAAAATATGATGCTCAAACATCTCCTTACTATGCTGCTGCTCGACTTTGGATTGATGCAATTATCGATCCGAAAGACACACGAAAAGTAATTAGTATGGGAATTGAAGCTGCTAACCAAGCTCCTATTAAAAAGCAATTTAACCCTGGCGTTATTCAGACTTAAAATCTACCAAAAACTTTATTTGATAATTTCTATCAATTATGTTAATTTCAAAGCTTCTAATTTAGATGTTTTGAAATTGCTTTATTCTTCTGTTTTTAATTGGAAGTTTTCATTAAGATTTACAAAATCTTAATTCTATTACCGAAAAGGCAAAAAATCACAATTTGGGTTTATCAAATCATCCAAAATACAATTATCCCCTTTCACAGAAAAAAAATATCGACACCAAAACGTTAAACTTCGAAGAATCAATCCTAGATGAAATCAATAATCCAAGAACAAATTTCACCAACTGCCTAAAGCCATTTATCTAAGAAGTATCTGATGGTGAAAAAAACATCAATTTAAATTGAATACGGCTAAATAATTTTTCCTGAAGAGTAACTAAATCAAGAATACAATGCGCGCGAAAAGAATTGAAAATAGTTTTTTTTAAAAAAACTGCTGTTGAATACAAGCTGATAAATATGGGAACCTATAATTGCCCGATAATAAAGATGTTTTGTCGAGTACAACATTCCCCGAACAATTTCAACAAAAAAATCAGTTTAAGATACAGTGAAAGTAATTTAAAAACACTTGAAAATCAAAACATAAAAATTTAATAAAACTGCTGTAAAAAAGAAGGCTACAATTAAAACTGTATAGCTGCACAGAATATACAAATTGTGGTTAAATAAAAAGCTGATTTTAAATCGGCCATTTATTATAATCTTATTGGAATTTTTTCCTGTTTCAAGTAACCTTTTAAATCCGGAATTGAAATTTCTTTAAAGTGAAAAATACTTGCGGCAAGCGCGGCATCTGATTTCCCTTCGATAAAGGTGTCCTTAAAATGTTCCATCGTACCAGCACCACCTGATGCGATGATTGGAATATTTAATGATTCAGACAAACGCGCTAACTCTTCGTTTGCAAATCCAGATTTTGTTCCATCATGATTCATTGAAGTAAACAAGATTTCTCCAGCTCCTCTTTCTTCAACTTCTTTAGCCCATTCAAAAAGATTTAACTCTGTGCGGTCTCTACCACCTCTTAAGAATACTTTCCAACCATCTTCAGTCTTTTTTGCATCAATAGCAACAACAACGAATTGAGCGCCAAAATGAGCGTTTAATTCGTTGATTAATTCTGGGCGTTTTACTGCTGCAGAATTAATACTGATTTTATCTGCTCCAGCTTTTAACAATGCATAAGCATCATCAATTTCGGAAATACCACCACCAACTGTAAAAGGAATGTTTATTCGCTCGGCAACTCGTGTTACTAAATCCAATAAAGTCTTTCTTTTTTCGTGGGTTGCCGTAATGTCCAAAAACACCAATTCGTCTGCTCCTTCTTTCGAATATAGTTCAGCTAAATCAACAGGATCGCCTGCATCTCTTAAACCTATGAAGTTCACACCTTTTACAGTACGCCCATCTTTTATATCCAGACAAGGAATTATTCGTTTTGACAACATATCTTAAACGTTGTGATATTTAATCAATGTTTCTAATGAAATTCTTCCTTCATAAATTGCTTTACCAACAATTGCTCCGTAAACCCCCATGTCTTCTAATTTTTTTAAATCATCTTCAGTCGTAACTCCACCCGATGCTACTAACTTGATCTTTGGGAACTCTTGCATGATTTCAGCATACAAATCGTTTGAGCTTCCTTGTAACAAACCATCTTTGGCGATATCTGTACAGATTACATATTTGGCTCCTTTAGAATGATAATCGGCTAGAAAAGTAAACAAATCCATATCAGTCGTTTCTTGCCAACCTGATACGGCTATTTTTCGCTCATTTACATCAGCTCCTAAAATGATTTTATCACCATACTCTTTCAACCAACCTTCAAAAACTTCTCTGTTTTTAACAGCGATACTTCCACCAGTTACTTGAACAGCTCCACATTCAAATGCTAAAGCGATGTCTTCATTGGTTTTAACACCACCTCCAAAATCCACTTTCAAATTTGTATTTGAAGTAATATTTCTTAGTACTTTATCATTAATGATGTGTCCACTTTTAGCACCATCTAAATCAACTAAGTGTAAATGTGTAAAACCAGCTGCTTCAAATTCTTGTGCAACAGCTAAAGGACTTTCATTGTATATTTTTTTCTGGTTGTAATCACCTTTTGTTAATCGCACTGCTTTGGCATCAATTAAATCAATTGCAGGAATTATAATCATAACGCTAAAAATTTTTCAAGAATTTGCTCTCCAATATCTCCACTTTTCTCAGCATGAAATTGAACGGCATAAAAATTATTTTTTTTGATTGCAGCACTAAAATCATTTGAATAATCGGTAGTTGCAATCGTGTATTCATTTAAGGGAACATAATAACTATGAACAAAGTAAACTTGATGTTCGGTTGGTAAACCTTGGAACAACGGAGATTTCAAATCTGAAATATTATTCCAGCCCATATGCGGTATTTTCAAACCTGTTTTAAACTTCTTTACTTCTGAATCAATAATACCCAAACACTTAACATTACCTTCTTCGGAGTATTTGCACATCAATTGCATACCCACGCAGATACCTAAAACAGGCTGTATGAGCGTTGGAATTAATTCATCTAAACCTGAAGCTTTTAATTGTTCCATCGCAGCCTTTGCAGACCCTACTCCTGGGAAAATAACTTTATCGGCAGATTTTATTTCGTTGTGATCTTTGGTTAAACTAGGTTCAATCCCTAACCTGTTAAGCGCATACTTAACAGATTGGACATTACCTGCACCATAATCAATAAGAACTATTTTCATTTAATTTTATTGAATTGCAAATTTCCGAAAAAAGAATGGATATCAGAAGTTAAGTTCAAATTACTTCTGCTCACTAACAAAGTAAACATCAATTAAAAAATGTTAATACTGAATTCAAGACTTGAATTCAAGAGGTTTAAAACAACTTATTAGTCTTTCATTTATCATTTTTTTCTTTCAACATGAAGAATATTGATTTTCAACAATAAAACGAATAAAAAAACGGTAAATAAATTATTTTAGACCTGATTCCCCCACTATCTCATTTCAAGAAAATCACATTCTTTCTGGTACTTCTATTCCTAAAAGATTTAGAGCTTTTTCCAAAAACCGTCCAACTTGATTAGACAAGTTTAATCTAAAATTTCTCAAGTCCTCATTTCCTTCATTAAGGATATAATGAGATGCGTAAAACTGAGAGTATTCTTTTGCCAATTCATAAGAATAATTAGCAATTAAAGCAGGATTATAATTTTCACCTGCTTGTTCTAAAACCTTCTCGTAATCATTCAATTTACTAATCAAAGCTTTTTCCTTTTCGGAAACTTCAAGCACAACAACCCCTTCAAAATCAAAAGAGTTATTCTTTCTAATTAAAGATTTGATTCGAACACAATTGAATAAAATAAAAGGACCAGTGTTTCCATTAAAATCAATAGACTCCTCAGGATTAAAAACCATTCCTTTTTTGGGATCAACCCTTAATAAGAAATACTTCAAAGCAGCCATACCAACCATTCTGTTGATTTCAACTTTTTCTTCCTCAGTATATCCTTCTAACTTCCCTTTCTCTTCAGTAGCCTTAGTAGCAGTCTCTACCATGTTTTTTATCAAGTCATCAGCATCTACAACTGTTCCCTCTCTAGTTTTCATTTTACCTGAAGGCAATTCAACCATTCCATAAGAAAGATGAAATAACCCCTCATGAAAATCGTATCCTAATTTTTTAAGAATTAAAAACAATACCTTAAAATGATACTCTTGTTCGTTACCTACAGTATAAATCATTCCATCTATTTTGAAATCATTATCTCTTTCAATTGCGGTTCCAATATCTTGAGTCATATAAACTGCAGTTCCATCTTTTCGAAGAACTAACTTTTCATCTAGTCCATCCGATGTTAAATCGCACCAAACCGATCCGTCTTCACGTCTATAAAAAACACCTTTTTCTAATCCTTCGTCAACAACTTTCTTCCCTAATAGGTAAGTGTTGGATTCGTAATATAGTTGGTCAAAATCAACACCCATTGCTTCGTAAGTGGTTTTAAACCCATCATAAACCCATTGGTTCATTTTTCGCCAAAGCGTTGTTACCTCTTTATCTCCATCCTCCCATTTCTTTAACATTACCTGAGCCTCTTTAAACAAGGGAGCTTCTTGCATTGCTTCGTCTTTAGTTAAGCCCTTTTCTATTAAATCAGCCATTTCAGCCTTGTAATGCTTATCAAACTCAACATAATATTTACCAACTAAATGATCCCCTTTTAAACCTTCAGATTCTGGTGTTGCACCATTTCCAAATTTCTGCCAACTTATCATACTCTTACAAATATGAATACCACGATCATTAATTATTTGAGTTTTGTAAACCTTATTACCATTCGACTTTAAAATTTCTGCAACTGCATACCCTAAAAAATTATTCCGAATATGACCTAAGTGAAGTGGTTTATTTGTGTTTGGTGAAGAATATTCAACCATAATAGTTTTAGGAACGTCTAACTTAATAGATCCATAACTTTCGTTAGATGCAATAGAATTTAAAATTTCTCCCCAATTAGCAACACTTAACTCTAAATTCAAGAATCCTTTAATTACATTAAATCCAGTGAATTCTTCCATTTCGTCAACAATTAAAGTTCCTATTTCTTCTCCAGTTTGAACAGGATTCTTTTTAGAAAACCGCAAAAAGGGGAAAACAACACAGGTTAAATCACCTTTAAATTCAGGAAGTGTATTTTGAATTTGAACATCTGATGCCTCTACATTTGTATTGTACAACCTATTTACAGTTTCACTGATTTTTTGAGATAAAGACAATTCTATTGACATGGCTGAAAATTTGAGGCAAAATTACATTAATTATTCAAATAGGATAAGGCTTTCTATTTTCTGCCTCAAAAATATACAATAAGGTTTATATTTTCATGATATTGACAAACCAAACTTGATCAAAATTAGCTTAATTAACTAGCTCATCGAAGGAATCATTCCTTTAAACAGGCAAAGGACGCGTTCTCTATAAATTTAAAAACATCATCCATTATAATGTGAAAAAAACATTATTTTTGAAGAGAACTATTTTTTAAAAAAAATGTCAAAAATTAAGTTTCGAAATTTCGTTCAAGCAAGAGAATTCATATTGAAACAGGGTTTAAAAAACCGTTACGAATGGGCAATATACTGCTCCATTGAGAATTTAAAACCTTCCGATATCCCTCCAAATCCAGACGAAATCTACAAGGCTTGGAATGGTTGGAAACACTGGCTTGGATCTTTTGAAAAAGTCCCATTTCTCTCTTATGAAGATGCAAAAAATAAAGTTCGTGAAAAAGGATTTAATAATACCGAAGAATGGAAAAAATGGTGTAATTGGGACCCAAATGATTTCGGGTTAAAACCACCAGAGATACCTGCATCCCCTCATATTTATTACAAAAAATCAGAATGGAATGGATATAACGATTGGCTAGGAACCGAGAACAAACGCAAATCGAAATCATACAGACCTTTTGAAGATGCAAGAAAATTTGCTCAAGAATTGGGTCTAACTTCATCTGAATACTGGCTTCGCTATTGTAAAGGCGAATTCTCTCATCTACCTAAAAAACCAAATAACATTCCAACAAACGTTGCTCGAAAATATAGAGATATAGGATGGAATGGAATGAACGACTTTTTAAATGCCAAAGAACATAGAAGATTACGCAGATTATCAAATGCTAGGGATTTTCAAAGCGCTAGAGATTTTGTTCATAAGCTTAATCTTAAGAATCTTAAAGAATGGTTGAGATACATTAAAGGTGAACTCCCTAATCAAGACCCCAAACCTACTGATATTCCAAACTCTCCAGAATTAGTATACAAAGGAAATGGTTGGAAAGGTTACGGTGATTGGTTTGGCACCTTTACTATCGCTCCTTTTAAAAGGAAATACAGAGACTTTGAAAGCGCAAGAGAATTCGCACGCGGGCTTGGATTAACTTCTTCGGAAAAGTGGATTAAATACTGCAAAGGTGACCTTCCAAAGCTTCCAAAAAAGCCATTTGATATCCCTACAAATGTTGCTCGAAAATACCAGAACCTTGGATGGAAAGGGTATAAAGACTTTTTACAAAGTAATATTCACCGGCAAAAATACAGTAAGTTCCTTCCTTACAAGGAAGCAAAGGAGTTCGTGAGTTCCTTAAAAATAAATGATTACAAAGGATGGCATAAATATATTTCGGGAAAGTCTCCTAACCTACCGAAAAGACCAAATAACATCCCTGCAAACCCATCTGGAGTATACAAAGACAAAGGTTGGATTGGAATCGGTGATTGGATCGGTTCTGAAGCTTTCCCTTACGCTCATTTAGAATATAGAAAGTTTTCTGAAGCCCGGAAATTTGTTCGCACACTTGGACTTACTAGTTCCGTCGAGTGGGTTTCTTATTGTAAAGGCGAATATGATCATTTAGCTGAAAAACCTATAGACATCCCAGCTAATGTTGTTCGGAAATACGAGGAAAAAGGATGGAAAGGATTTAAAGACTTTTTATGGAGTGCGAAGCACAGAAAAGAGAGGAGAAAATTTATGAATTATGAAAATGCATTAAGTGTAGTAAAAACAAATAATATTTCAAATAAAGCTGAATTAAATAAATTTCTTGCAAGTCCTGTCAAGCCTGATAACTTTCCAAATTTTCCCAATATGGTATACCAAAGAAAAGGTTGGGTTAGTTTTGATCAATTTTTTAAATAAAAAAAAATTCCCTCAAAAAGCCATCCAAAACAAAATGGCTTTTTTTATTTATTCCACTTCTCAAAAGTTTCTCGTTTATAACTTTTGATTTTTCAGCTGAAACAAAGGGTCTTCTCATCTATTTTTACCTATTTAGAAGAATACAACAAGAGTATGTTTGGAAATAAAAATAAATCACAAGGAAATACATTTAAAAGCACTCCGATACCACCCAAAGAAAAAGTGGTGAAAAAGGAGAAAAGTACTGCATCAAAAAATATTTCACTTAATAAATTAACAAATCCTATTTATTCTTTTTTAGAAAACGAAAGAAATAGGTATATACTTGGACTAGCCTTTATCATGCTAACCGCTTTTCTTTCCTTAAGTTTTATTTCTTACTTTTTTACATGGGAATTTGATCAAGACAAAGTTGAAAATTGGAGTACTACAGGTTTTGAAGTCTTTAATGATAATTTTTCTTACGAAAAAGAACCTAAAAATAAAATGGGAACTATTGGTGCTAAACTTTCTCATATGCTAATGCATAAAGGATTTGGAATTGCAGCTTTTGGGATTCCATTTATTTTATTTATTGCAGGATTGAAGTTTGCTTTTAAAAAAAATATTTTACCATTAAAAAAATCTTTCAAAATCACTTTAATTATAATGCTTTGGTTGGCAACATTTTTTGGTTTAATCTTAAAAAATAGTGAGTTCAATTATGGAGGTGCTTTAGGAAGTCAGGTTAACATTTGGCTCGATCACATAGCAGGTACTTGGGGTATTATTTTCATACTTCTTTTCTTTCTTTTTATTATTTCAAGATTTACGTTCAATATAAAAATTGATGAATTAATTCAATCATTTTTTAATAACCAAGGCAAATCGCTTGAAAACGAAGTAGCATCAGAAAACAGTTTCATCAACCCACAAAAATCATTCAAAACAATTCACCCTGTGCCGGATATTGAGATACAAGAAACTTCAAAAATAGACAAATCTTCAGAAGAGGATGAAAATCGAGAAATAGAAATTACTGAAAAACTGGGTTTTGATTCAAATATAACATCTACAATATCAGAAAAAATTGAATCACCCGAAGAACCCTCAATAAATCTTCATTTGGAAATAGAAAATATAATTGAAACAATTGAAGACGAAACACCAACATTAATTAGTAAAACCGAGGTAGGCATAAGAGAAGATCTATCAAACAAAAAAAACATTCAAGAATTAACTGACGACACTGAAGAATCAGTAATAGAACTAGAAGCGAATAAAGAAGTTCCTGATCAACAACCAGAAGGCAATGAAGAGATTTCTTTTGAAGTAGAAGAAACAACTCAAAAAGAAGAACTTTTAACGGAGAAAGAAATAAATGAAAAAGTGAAAGAGTTTGGTGAATACGATCCAACTCTTGATCTTGGAAGCTACCACTTCCCTAAAGTGGAACTATTAAACAAATATGATGCTGGAGTGAAACAGGTTGTTGATCCTGCTATTTTAGAGCGAAATAAAAACAACATTGTGCAAACGCTTAAAAATTATAAAATCGAAATCGATTCGATTAAAGCTACAATCGGACCAACAATAACGTTGTATGAAATTATTCCTGCTCCTGGTGTTCGAATTTCCAAAATTAAAAACCTAGAAGATGATATTGCCTTATCACTTGCAGCATTAGGCATTCGTATAATTGCACCTATTCCAGGAAAAGGCACTGTTGGTATTGAAGTACCAAATCCAAACCCAGATATTGTATCAATGCACACAGCAATTTCATCAAAAGCATTTCAAGAAGCTGAAATGGAATTACCACTTGCATTAGGTAAAACTATTACCAACGAAACATATACGATTGACTTAGCTAAAATGCCACACCTTTTAATGGCTGGAGCTACTGGTCAAGGGAAATCAGTTGGATTAAACGCTATCTTGGTTAGTTTACTTTACAGAAAACACCCTTCTGAATTAAAGCTTGTATTGGTTGATCCTAAAAAAGTTGAATTGACGCTATTTAACAAAGTTGTTCGTCACTTTTTAGCAAAACTTCCGGGAGAGGACGAGGCAATTATTACCGACACACAAAAAGTAGTTAATACTGTCAACTCTCTTTGTGTAGAGATGGATGAACGATATGAACTACTTAAAAACGCACATTGTAGAAACATAAAAGAATACAATGTGAAATTCAAAAAAAGAAAACTAAACCCTGAAAAAGGACATAAGTTTCTTCCCTACATTGTTTTAGTTATTGATGAATTTGCCGATTTAATAATGACCGCAGGAAAGGAGATTGAAACACCTATTGCACGTTTAGCTCAATTAGCACGTGCAATTGGAATTCACTTAATTGTTGCAACGCAACGTCCATCTGTAAACATTATTACAGGTACTATTAAAGCTAACTTCCCATGCAGAATTGCTTTTAGAGTAACATCTAAAATAGATTCTCGAACGATACTTGATGCTGGAGGCGCTGATCAATTAATAGGTAGAGGTGACATGCTTTTAAGTACAGGTAATGATCTTATTAGGATTCAATGTGCATTTGTAGACACACCTGAAGTTGAACAGATCTGTGAATTTATTGGTGAGCAAAGAGGTTACTCAGATGCACATCTTTTACCTGAGTTTAACGATCCAAATGCAGACTCAGGTTCCACAGATGTTCACCTTGATGATCGAGATGATAAGTTTGAAGAAGCAGCAAGAATAATAGTATTGCACCAACAAGGTTCAGCCTCACTACTCCAACGTAAATTAAAATTAGGATATAACAGAGCAGGTAGAATTGTTGATCAATTGGAGGCTGCTGGAATCATAGGACAATTTGAAGGAAGCAAGGCTCGACAAGTTTTAATTCCTGATGAAGTAAGTTTGGAACAGAAATTGAGTAACCTAAATAACAAAACTATTTAATTAACTTTAAACGATATATTTTAGAATTATGAAAAGCATATTCGCATTACTTTTTGCAGCATCTATTTCTGGTAAAGATTTACCCGTTGAAAACACTCTTTTAGCAACTCCAGTAATTGTTAATATTGAAACTCCTGTCTCAAATCTTGAAACCGCTGGTGTTTTAGAATCTAATGTTATTTCAAACCTTGCCCCTACCTCACAAAAAGACCCTGAGGCAACAGCAATCTTAAACGCAGTTACAAATACAACTAAAACAAGAAAAACAATTACATTAGATTTCACATTCACTATTAAAAATGGTGATATGAAAGAATCGCAAAAAGGAAAGCTTCAGATAAAAGGGAATTCTTATTCATACGATATTTTTGGAACCACTAAAATTAGTGATGGAAAAAAAGTAGCGGAGATAATTGTAGAAGATAAAGAAGTAACGATTGGATCAGCAAATTTTAATGATCCAGATAATTTCTCTCCTCAAGAAATGTTCACCATTTATGAAAAAGGTTACAAATACAGATTCATGGGGCAAAAAAATATAAATGGAGAAACCCTTGAATTGATCGATTTATACCCAGATGCTGATAATAAGCAACCCTATAGAAGAATTACACTTTTTGTTAATAACACCACTCATGAAATAAAAGAAATTGAGTTGTTTGAAAAAACAAGTGCAAAAGTATTCTCGGTGAAAATTGATAACGCTACTTACGATTTAGAAATTCCTGATGCTGAATTTAATTGCGACTGTGAAAGATGGCCAGCTCCAGATTGGGATTGCGATGACACCTCAGAAAGTAAGTAAGTTTAAAACTTTAAAGAGGAAGCTAATAACTTCCTCTTTTTTTTTAACGAAACCATTTATCTTTATTTTGTATGAAATACGGTATTATAGATTTAAGTGTTGTTCCAGGAAGAGCAGATTCTTATGACGTGAGTGAAATGACTACTCAATTACTTTTTGGAGACGTTTTTAGTGTGTTAGAAGAAGCTAAATCGTTTATTAAGGTTCGTGTGCATTATGACAATTACGAATGTTGGATATGTAAGAAACAGTATCTTCCTATAAGTTCATCCGAATACACACAAATTACCAATTCACCTTACCACTGTACAACTGATTTAGTTCAGGTAATAACGTACAAACAAAATCTACTCCCTATTCTTCGAGGAAGCTCTTTACCACATTATAAAAACGGAGTTTTAAAGTTAGGGAGTGAAACGATTAAATTTAATGGAAACATAACTATTCCAACTCAAATAGGAACAAAAGATAAAATTGTTGAAGATGCTTTAATGTTTTTAAATGCACCTTATTTATGGGGCGGTAAATCACCTTTTGGAATAGACTGTAGCGGGTTTTCTCAATTAGTGTATAAAATTAATAACATTGTTATTCCTAGAGATGCTTATCAGCAAGCTACACTCGGGGGAAGTTATTCTTTTGTAGAAGAAGCTGAACCTGGTGATTTAGCATTTTTCGATAATAATGAAGGACGCATTACACATGTTGGAATCTTAGTCGGAAAAGGTAAAATCATACATGCCTCAGGAAAAGTAAGAATAGACGCCCTTGATCATAATGGTATTTACAATCCAGAAACCAATTCTTATTCTCACAAACTCAGAATAATTAAAAATCTAGTATAAGTTTATTTTAAAAAATTTAGAGTATTTAAAACACAGTTCGCCCCCATGTAAATACTAATTAATTATTCTGCGTACTTGATAGTGCAATAAATAATTGCTTAAGTTACATTGAGCTCTTCTTTAACAAAAAAAGTCCTACTGATTAATCAGTAGGACTTTGATATAATTTTGAATGTTTACTTTTTATTTAAAGTACTTCATTGTTCCAATGTTGTTTAAATCACCAAAAGCTAATTTTAATCTTTCAATGAAAGAAACCTCAGCTTGTCTTAACCAAACTCTTGGGTCATAGTATTTTTTGTTAGGTGAATCAGCTCCGTTTGGATTACCAATTTGACTTTGTAAAAAGTCTTGGTTTTCTCCGTAGAAATTTTTGATACCATCCCAAAATGCCCACTGTAAATCAGTATCAATGTTCATTTTAACAGAACCATAAGAAATAGCTTCTCTAATTTCTTCAACTGAAGAACCTGAACCTCCATGAAAAACGAAATCTACTGGTTTATCAGCCAAACCATCTCTTTTTTCCAAGAATTTTTGAGAGTTATCTAATATTTTCGGAGTTAATTTAACATTACCAGGCTTATAAACACCATGAACATTTCCAAATGCTGCAGCAACTGTGAATTTGTCAGAAACTTTTCTTAACTCATCATATGCATAAGCAACCTCTTCTGGTTGAGTATATAATTTAGATTCATCAACATCAGAATTGTCAACACCATCTTCTTCACCTCCAGTAATTCCTAACTCAATCTCTAAAGTCATACCCATTTTTGACATTCTGTCTAAGTATCTTTTACAGATTTCCATGTTCTCTTCTAAAGGATCTTCAGAAAGATCAATCATATGAGATGAAAATAACGGAACTCCGTTAGCTGCATAAAACTCTTCCCCTGCGTCTAATAGACCGTCAATCCAAGGTAATAATTTCTTTGAACAGTGATCAGTATGTAACATTGCAGTTGCTCCGTATCTACCAGCCATTTCCCAAACATGTTTTGCTCCTGAGATAGCACCTGCAACAGCACCTTTTTGACCTTCATTTCCTAAACCTTTTCCAGCAACAAATTGAGCCCCTCCATTAGAAAATTGAACAATTACAGGAGAATCAACTGCTACAGCAGCTTCTAAAACTCCGTTAATACTGTTAGAAGAAACAACGTTTACCCCTGGTAAAGCGAATTGATTTTCTTTTGCTACTTTGAAAACTTCTTGAACACTGTCACCAGTTATTACACCAGATCCAATTTTTACAGCTGTGTCGCTCATTATCTTATTTGTTTTGAATTGAGCATCAAAAATACACAATTCTAAGTAAAATGTGTTTTAATCTTCACATGATTTCTAAAATGCTTAGTTTTGTCTAGCCAAAAACACTACCACCACTATGTGGAGCAAACAAGAAGCAAAAGACAGAAGAGTACGATTTTTCACCAATTTCGGGGTGTATATGAAAAAACACAACGAAGAATATGGTAACAAAATGCGTTGGGTGAATTACAGAACTGGGGTGAATTCAGTTAAATTTAGGATAGAAGTTGATAATAAAACAGCCAAAGTTTGTATTGATATTACAAATGAGGATGATGGTATTCGTCAACTTTTCTTTGAGCAATTTGAGGAATTTAGAAAATTGCTTTCAAATTCGATGGATGATTTAATCTGGGTTAAGGACCAATATCTTCAATCTGGCTTTACAATTTCTAGAATTTACACTAAAACAGATGAGTTTAGTATGAGTGATGAAGCGCAATGGGGCGATCTATATCAATTCATCGAAAGAAACATCGTTGCCCTTCACGAGTTTTGGGATTTGAGTCAGGACATTTTCAAAGACTTAGAAGATTAAAATTGATAAAGCAATATATATTCTAAAGAGTTTAATACTTTTTTTCATTTCACGGATGTTAACCTTAACTAGTGCAAGTACTAAACTTAGTTTTATCAACTAAATAAACGTATGAGGCTATTCCTAAAAAAGAGTTTACAAAACTTAACAATTTGAACTCTTTTTTATTTTAGAATTATTCTATTCCAATCCTCTGATACTTTTAAAACAATGATTAGCGAATTAGAATTTAAAATTTAATTCATCTCCATCAGACAAAATATTATACCCTAATAATTTAGCTTTTAGTGCCGAACCTTCATACAAATGACTTAAGTATATTTGTGGCTTTAATTGTTGAATAGCTTTACTTGATTCAAGCTCTTCAACACTTATATGCCCTTCGCCAACTTTATCTGCAAAATTACATTCCAAAAAAACTTTGTCGCAAGCATTTACAAAAGGCTCAACTCCATCATGCCAACACGTATCCCCAGAGAAACCAATATTCCTACCTTCTAATCTTAAAAGATAACCCACAGGCTCAGCCTTTTCGGAATGCTTCATCAAAACACTTTCAAAGCATAAATCACCTTCTTTATATTTACCACCGTATTGATCAACAGAGACGAATTTTAGATTTAGCTCATCCAATATTTCCTCTGTTCCTCCGTAAAGAACTTTTAGCAATTCCAACAACTTTCTTCTCACATCACCAGGTCCAACAATTATAAGTTCTTTTTCTAAGGGATAAATGTATTTTAATCCCAAAAGCAAAGCTGATAATCCCGCATAATGATCCCCATGATAATGAGTAATGAATATAAAATCTAAATCACAGAATGGAAATTTTAACTTTTGAAGCGCATAAGGAACTGTAAAGCCACAATCAACTAATATATTCTTGTTTTGAGAATTAATTAAATAAGCAGAATTTAATCGTTCGTCCTGATTAAAAGCATTTCCCGATCCTAAAACCTTAATATCCATCGTCAATACCTTTGGTACTCTATTCGCTCAAATTCATCACCAGAATCATTAAAACGCGTTATTTGATTTAATTGGTTTTGATTGTACGAATACAATATTCTTAAAATATTAACACCAATAGAGTTATAATTCAAGTCTTCAATTAAATTTCCTACTTCGTCAAACCTCCTAACATTGCTTGATTGTAAAACTCCATTTGCATTTAAATAGCTTCGCTTTTCTGTATTGTTCGAAAAGCTTTCTATCAATAATATTTGAGTTAAAATCCCTTGCTTGTAATTTAAAACTCTATACAAAACCGATGTCCCTGAATAGTACTCTAATGAATCTACAGACTCTAATGCCCCTGCTTTATAATTCTCTTTAGCAATTAATATGTTGTTAAAATAAATGTATTGCGTTGTTTGATTGAGTTGACCAGTTACTTCCTCTTTTAGAATTCTTGTAGCATCATATTTAAAAACTCGACTCGTTAACAAGTTACCGCTAGAGGCCTTTAAATCTATTGAGATTACTCTACCAACAGAGTCATAAGCATAGTTAGTAGTTCCCTCACTAGAACCATTTTTACGCTTGGTTATTTTAGAAATCAACCTTTCTGCCTTATCGTATTCGTAATCATTCAAACCATTGTAACTTCCATACAAATATTGATACTCTTTACAAATAGCACCTTCAATACCTTCCCCCTCACAAGGAGGAAGCTCATCAATTGAACAACCGACAAACGTATATAATAGAAACAAATAAAAACAACGCATATCTTAAAGATAATAATTAACCTTAACACTAAACGAACCAATCATAATATGTCGTTTTCACGAAAACGAAGAGCCTTTTATACAAACCAGCATTGCACTTTTATTAAAATTTCTAAAACAAGATCAGAAACCTAGCTAGGCATAAACTAAAATAATGTTTAAGAAAAATAGGAAATATGGGTGCAAAAAGAAGATCGCACCTAAAAGGTACGATCTCTCAAGCAAAAAGCTAAAAATTTTATTTAACGATAATCCACCTTCCTTTCTTACGAGCATTAATAGTATTGTCGTACATCGCTTCCGATTCCACTGACGGTAAATAAAATTTTCCTTTATAAGAAGCATTTAACTTTACTGTAAACGTTTTTTTACTTCCAATACCCAAACCATAGTAGGTATAAATACGATCATCTCGGATATCTTTATAATCAGCTCTCGAACCTTCCTCCGAGTTAAACAAGTCCATTCTAGAATTGTGAATTTCCCAACCAGAAGGGAAAATTTGATTAATGGCCATCTCTCTTAAATACCCTTTAGTCCCAGGATTTTTAATTGTAACCTCAACTTTAAAGTCAGTTCCTTGTAATATCGTATCAGGTGAAATAATTCTTCCATCCATATCCTTATAAATCAACTTCATCACCAAATGGCTTTGCTCCTCAGATCGATCATCCGTTGTAGGGACTCCACTCTGAACCAACTTCACAAACAACAAACTCTTTCCCGTATTCTTAATCGATAACTGATCATCTTTCCCAGGAACCAATTCCTTCTTATAAACAGAAATTTTAGCATTCACAGACTCTGTACTCTTACCAGCCAATAAATAATCAAACTCTATTTCATCACCAACATGAACACCCAAAAATTTACTCACTGCCAATAACGAATAAGCAGTAGTTTGAGTACTCATCCAACTTTTCTCACCTAAATTCTTAGCAACATTCTTTGCTAAAAAGATAGCACGGTCTTCATCTTTCAATTCAATTAAAGTCTCTAAAATCATTGCTTTATCTCTAATTGCCGAACCAAACGAATAACTCAACTCTCTGTAAAATGCAACTTCAGTAGTTAACTCCTTAGTTATTTCACTTGCCACATCATGCTTACCAGAAACTGCGTAAGCGGCAGCTAACCTCCACCTAGCCATTAACGGTAGGCTTGTTTTCCCTTTCAAGTAATTCATAGAAGCAAAATCAGCATATCCAGCCTTCGCTAAAACATATAAACGATAAGCTTGCGTGCTAAACTCATAACGATTTTTACCAGAATAGCGCCATCTCTTACTCATTCGCTTTTGGTAATTTACCCAGTTTTCTAACAATTGAGCAGGAACCATATAACCCGCTTCTTTAGCTTCTAACAAAAAGTGACCCGCATAATTACTTCCCCATTCACTTGGATTAGATCCTCCTGGCCAGTAACTAAATCCACCTCTATCGGTTTGAAACTTGGTAATTCTGTTAATCCCCATTGTGATATTTTCAATGATTTTTCGTTTTTGAGAATACGATAAATCCATCACTTTATCCAAATGCAATTGAGGGAAAACTGATGAAGTTGTTTGCTCAATACACCCATGTGGATATTTAATTAAATACCTCAACCTTTTTGTTAAATTGATTGCGGGGAAAGTAGACACTTCAAAAGCGCCGGAATTAGTTCCATTAATTCCAGGAAATTCAACCTGACTCTTCCAAGTTTCTCCTGGCTTTACTAAAACCTCAACAATATTATCAATCTCAGGATTAGAAGCTCTTACATTAATTTCAATTTCATGTCTAGCACTTTCCGTTCCGCAAGTTGCAATAACTTCAACCTTACCAAAGCCAATTCTATTCGCAACCTTAATTGGGAAGCCTATAATTTTATCACCAGCTTTTTTAAATTCTATAGTTTTAGTAATAGCTCCAGTAGGATTAAATATATCGTTAACCTTTAGGGTCACCTTTACTTTACCTAAACCATCATTTAAAGCAAATACGTTTACAGGAATTACCAATTCCTCTTGTGGACCCAGTACTCTAGGCAAAGTGGCCAAAACCATTAATGGCTTTTTAACCTTCACACTTTTATCCGTTGAACCGTATGCCTTTTTATTTCGAGCAACAACCATAATCCTACATCTCCCAATATAATTTGGCATGTCAATTTTATGTTCTGCCTTTTCTCCAGGAGCTAAAGTAAACTCTCCTAAAAATCGCACCATTGGTTTAAATCGATTTGCTTTCTGACCACCTTTCTTGCGGTTTACTCCATCTCCACCAATTCCTAAAATCTTATTTAATTCAGCGCCATAAGCTCCAATCACATTATCGTACATATCCCAGGTTTTAACACCCAACGCTTGTTTTGCATAAAAGTGTTTCCAAGGATTTGGAGTTGCAAATCGAGTTAAATCTAATAACCCTTCGTCAACCATTGCCAATGTATATATCATCCCTTTGCCTGATTTTTCAGATACTTTAACGGTAGCAATAGATTCGGGACGAATTTCATCCGGCATATCAATAACAGGTTTAATATGAGATTCAGGGTTTTCAATTCCTACCGGTACAGTTCCATACATTCGAATAGGCATATCGTTCAATGTTTTACCGTGTGGTTGCAACAACGAAATACTCACGAATACATTCGGAGCCATATCCTTTGTAGCCTCGATTGCAAAGTTGGTTTGCTTCTCTTTTGTATCAACCCAAAACGATTTTATGACTGATGTACCATTTTCAATTGTCACCAATGCTTTTTCAGATCCTCCAGTTGGAAATGACACCTTAATCTCTTCACCTACTTGATAAGACTTCTTACTACTTTGAAAATTTAACATCGTAGAGAAATCCTGATTATCTCTTTCAGCTCTTCTCCAATAAGGCCAATCAACCGTAACCAACCTACCAGACGAGTGTCCACTCACGGGATCAGTAACTCTAATTAAATAACGACCCCAATTTGGATATTCTTCACGCATCGTGAAATGAGAACCAACCATTTTCACATCCATCAAAGTGTCCATAATTAGCTCCGTACTTCTTCTATTAATATAGTTCGCTAAATCACGATTATAGTTATCCCACCACCAATTGTTCTCAATTCGGTAAACCTTAACCTTAACACCTTTTCTATTGAGTTTCTTTCCTTTTTCATCAACAACTACAATTCCAATTTGATGATCTTTCCCCGTTTCTAAAACATTCCCCCAACGAGAACCTTTAGGCACAGACACCCCAACATAACTTTTAAAAGGTGAGAATTTCACCCCAAAACGATCTACACTAAAATCTCCCGTTTTCTCAAAAACCCTCGTCTTAAAATAAGCCTTTAACATCCCAGGAACAAACTGTCCCACTTTTATAATCGGCTTAAACTGCGCCTTTCCTTCATTGTTAACCTTACCTTCAAACACCATTTGATCTGATTCCGAAAAACTATAAATAGGATCTTTAAAAACATAATCAGGATGTTGTTTAAATGGTTTATTATCTGCTTCCAGATGCATTTCAACTTTCGCCTCTAAATCACGAGCAACAGCACCATGCAACCACTCCACATATAAATCAGCTTGAGGAGCATCATCCTTTGTTATTATTTTTTGATGAAAATCCATGTTGATTTTCAAACGATTAGGTTTAACCGTTTCAACCTTTAAGTTTTTATAAAAGGTAGAGTTTCCAACATCTGCTTTGCAGCTCCAATTCCCTGTTGGGTCATCCATATCAGTATTGGTCCTAAAAACATGAATTCCGTCCTTATCTCCAATAGAAACAGCTCTTTTAATAATTTTCCCCTTTGGATTAATTAATTCGAAATGGACAGGATGATTCTGCGGTAATTTCCCTGTTTGATCCTCTATCATTAAAGCAACATAAATAGAGTCACCTGGTCTTCTTACGCCTCTTTCAGTATAAAGGAACCCTTTTAAACCATTATTATTTGTTTCACCTTGCGTTTCAAACTTACTTGTAGACAAACTTAAGCCTTGTCTAACTTTTAAATAGCCCCGCTGTTGCCCACTTTTTACAATCACTAAAAATGGTTTTCTCTTTGGAGTAACAGTTAACATTCCCTTAGAATCAGTTGTTCCTATACCAATAACTTGTTGTTGGTAATCCAATAATTCAACTTCAACTTGTGCTACAGGAACTGCTGTTAATATATCGGCGACATAAACATGGAACTTACGATCCGGACCAGCTTTTACAGTTATACCTAAATTACTAGCCAATATGTTTTTACTTACCTCACGATTACGATAATAAGATTGTGTACAAGGATTTTCACGGTCACTATAGTTATAACTATAACTGTTGTAATATCCGTCATAGTCTTCATAATACTCATCGTAATCATTGTCATTTTTAGCACCTTCAGACCAGCTTTCGAAGCTAGAATTAACTTCTATTTCAGTTAAGCTTTCATCACTTGCAGAAACACCTTTACATGGATAATTACTTCCTTTTTGATCAATCGCAATTGACACCCTATAAATCGCTCCAGGGTCAACATTTACAAACTCACTTAAATCGATATTAAAATCATTCCATTCAGATAAATTTACATCCTTTAATGATTTTAAATTCACTCTTTTTCTCAATACTTTTCTCGAAACTCTATGTAATTGATAAGTCCCTGAGAGGTTATTCACCTGCAAAAACTGACCAATATTATCGGTGAAAATTTTCGTTATCGTAACCACAACCGAATTTACATTTACAGCCTTAAAAGGGAAGAGTAATCCTTCGTTAGCAGTTGGTAATATATTCCCCCTACCTAACAATTGTACTTCAGGTTTAATAGCAAAAAAGCTCAACGTATAGTTTTTACCTTTTGCCATTTTATAGCCCATCGTATTTTTTAAACCACCTAAAACTTGTAATTCCTTATCTCCATTAATTCTTGATGATGGATATAGTTTTACCGAATTACCAATCACAACTGATTTAAGTTTTGTAATACCATCCATTCTAAAAAATGAATTTAGTTTTTGTTTATTACTGATTGGATCCGAAAAATTTAGTGTTATCGATTGCTCAACTCCGTTATCAACGTTTATATCTGTAATTTTAAAATCACCCAATGCAGGAATTACAAACGACTTATAATCTTCTTTCTCTACACCTAAAACCTTTCCTTTAAACTTAAAGTCAATTTTATATTCATCATCTCCTCTATTACAATTCTCTAAGGTAAACTCGTATGTAAACTCATTTAATTCCTTCCAATGAATTTGAGGTTGTTTAACACCTTCAATCTTTATTAAATCTTTTAAAGCACTCGTATCAATAACATCTGTAAAAACGACTTCACCTGCAATGTTTACTTTTTCATAAGTACTGTTTTTATCAAACCCTTTTAAAAATACATTGTAGTCCAAAATAAAAGTCCTAAAATCAAATCTAAATTCCTCAAATTCTTCAGGAACCTTTAAAATAGATTTCAAATCAAATACTACATCGTATTTCACACCTGATTTAAACCATTCTTCTGGCGTAAATTCTATAGTGTATGGATCCGAATATTTTGCAACACCATTTATAGATGGTGATAAATCAAACAAATCCTCAGGTAAAGCTTCACCCAATTTAAATTTCAAAGTGTCAATTGGTTTTGTCAATACAACTTTTATTGATTTCCCTTTTGAAACATCTCCCGAGCTAAAAGCACTTACATAATTACTAAATGCAGGATTAACATAACTCTTGTTAATTTCTTTCTGATCATTACAAGCCACAAAAAATAATCCCGAAACAACAAAGAATAGACTTAAAATTTTAGTTTTCATATCAAAAGCTTTTAAAGCACTACAATAATACTTATAAGTTGTAAATAATAAACTTTAAAATGAATGTTATATATCGTTCACTTATTTTTCGTTAAGAATTCTTAATTATCCGCGGAATCATAACTTATATAGCTTTCGCGTTCTGCAAAAACTAAAAAATAATGACTAGCATACAAATAAACACATGCATTAACCTATCGCATAATAAAAACAATCCCTAGCCCCACTATTCAATAGAAAATAAATATCTTTAACCCTTTACGCAACCTTATTTTGAAGAAGAAAATAGCTATACAAGGTATTGAGTCGTCCTTTCACGAAGAGGCCGCTTATAAATATTTCGGACAAGAAATTGAAACGGTAAATTGTTTATCGTTTCAAGAATTGTGTGATAGTTTAAAAAATGAAGAATCTGATTTTGCAGTAATGGCCATCGAAAACTCTATCGCTGGTTCACTGCTTCAAAACTACGGACTGCTTCAAGAGTTTAACTTTCGCATAATAGGTGAAGTATTTTTAAGAATACGAATGAACTTAATGGCTTTACCGGGAACGAAGATTCAAGATTTAAAAATCGCTCAGTCCCACCCCATAGCTATTCGTCAGTGTAGTCAGTTTTTAAAAGGATTAAACGGCGTATTGCTAGAAGAAAAAGAAGACACAGCATTGTGCGCTAAACAAATTGCTGATCAAAAAATTGAAAACGTTGCCGCAGTTGCAAGTGAATCTGCAGCCAAGATATTCGGATTAGAACTATTAGCAAAAGGGATCGAAACAAATAAACAAAACTTCACCCGATTTTTAGTACTAAGTCGAGTAGCTGATAAAAGTAATGCTGATAACAAAGCAACACTCTTTTTTCAGCTACCGCATGATCCAGGAGCATTAGCCAAAATATTAAACATTTTAGCAGCCTACTCCATTAACTTAACTAAAATTCAATCGGTTCCAATAGTAGGCAAACCATACGAATATAACTTCCATGTTGATATGGAATGGGAACTTTACAGCAGCTTTAAAAAAGCAATGCAAAAAGTAGAAGAAATTGCCGTGAACTTAGAAATTCTTGGTGAGTATAAAAAAGGAAAAGTAGATATTACAGTATAATAATGATTATTCAACCAGCAAACAGATTATCCGACGTTCAGGAATATTATTTCTCTAAGAAATTAAAAGAAATAAGACAATTAAATGCAGATGGTAAAAACATCATAAACCTTGGAATTGGTAGTCCTGATCTTGCCCCTTCAGCAGAAACTGTTGAAGCTTTAACAAGAACAGCTCAACAAGACAATTCTCATGGTTATCAATCTTACATAGGAATTCCTGAATTCAGACAAGCATTAAGCAATTGGATGAAAATAACGTATGGAATTAATTTTAAAGCCGACGGTGAAATTTTACCCTTAATGGGATCTAAAGAAGGAATCATGCACATAAGCATGGCTTTTCTTAATCCAGGAGATAAGGTATTAGTACCAAATCCAGGTTACCCAACCTACACTTCAGTAACCAATTTAGTTGATGCTGAAATTGAATTTTATGATTTGGATGAAAATAAAGGCTGGAACGTTGATGTGGAAGCATTAAAGCAAAAGGATTTAAGTAAAGTGAAATTACTTTGGTTAAACTTCCCGCATATGCCAACAGGCGCTCAGGCTGATTTATCTGTTTTAAAGAAATTAATTACTTTAGCAAAAAAGGAGAAATTCTTAATCGTAAACGATAACCCGTATAGTTTAATTCTCAACCCCAATCCGCAAAGTATCTTTAATATAAAAGAGGCGAAAGAAGTTTGTTTAGAATTAAACTCTTTAAGTAAATCGCACAACATGGCTGGCTGGAGAATTGGTTGGCTAACTGGTCATCCTGATTATATCTCAACTGTACTTAGAGTAAAGAGTAATATGGACAGCGGTATGTTTTTAGGCTTGCAAAAAGCAGCTATAAAAGCTTTATCCAATCCAATAAAATGGCATGAAGATCAAAACGAAATTTACGCCAATCGTAAAAAACTTATCGGAGAAATGTTCGATTACTTAAACATATCCTATGATTCCAATAGCGTTGGAATGTTTGTTTGGGGAAAAGTTCCAGATGCATTGGAAAATGTAGAAAAATTAGTTGACGACATCTTATACAAAGCAGATGTTTTCATAACACCTGGTTTCATATTTGGAAGTAACGGTGCAAGATATATTCGCGCAAGTTTATGCGCCAACGAAATAAATATTAAAGAAGCATTAAAAAGAATAAAAGCAAACGTTTAAAATGGTTGTAGGAGTTGTTGGTTTAGGTTTAATTGGAGGCTCTTTAGCGATAAGCTTAAAGAAAAGAGGTTTTGCATCAAAAATTATTGGAGTTGATAACAACCCTAACCACTCTTCTGAAGCGTTAGGTTCTAATATTGTTGATGAAGTTTGCGGGTTAAGCCAAGCTGCTCAATTAGCTGACATTATAATTTTAGCAATCCCAGTTGATGCAGGTAAAGCTGTTTTACCGCTGTTACTAGATCAAACTAAAGAAGGACAAGTTATTATCGACATGGGTTCTACTAAGGGAGGAATTTGTATGGTAGCCGACCAACATCCTAACCGAAAAAACTTTGTTGCTTCCCACCCTATTGCAGGAACTGAAAACGCAGGACCTTCTGCAGCATTTGATGGTTTGTACGATAATAAAATCACCATCATTTGTGACGAGGAAAAGAGTTTACCTTCGGCTGTTAATGTTTGCAAAAAACTATACGAAACATTAAAGATGCGTGTCCAATTTATGGACTCTCAAGAACACGATCGTCATATTGCTTACGTTTCGCACCTTTCTCACATAACTTCTTTTGTTTTAGGACAGACAGTTTTAGAAATCGAAAAAGATGAAAAAAGTATTTTTAACATGGCAGGCTCAGGTTTTGCAAGCACAGTACGTTTAGCAAAATCCTCCCCCGATATGTGGGCTCCAATCTTCGAACAAAACCAAGAGCATCTTTCTACAGCTTTAGAAGCTTATATCAAAAACCTTGAAAACTTCAAACGAAAAATAGAAACTGGAAGTAAGGATGAACTCCGCGATTTAATGGGTGATGTAAATGAGATAAGACGCGTTTTAAAAGGAATTTAAAACAGTTCAATTCCATGTTGATTTCAACTCAAAAATTGAAGTGAACAAAAAATGATATTATTCGTTAAACTTAAAGAATGAAAATTCTTCTAACAGGTGCTTCCGGTTATATTGGAAAACGACTTTTACCCATTTTAATAGACAATGGACATGAGGTTGTTTGCTGTGTTAGAGATATTCAAAGATTCAATCCACCAAAATCACTTAGTTCAAAAATAACGATAATTGAAGTTGACTTATTAGAAAAAAAGTCATTGGATAACATTCCAAAAGATATTGATGGAGCTTTTTATTTAGTGCACTCAATGACAACTTCTTCAAATTATCTAATATTAGAAAAAGAGTCTGCAATCAATTTTAGAAATGCTATTAATAAAACAAAAGTTGAGCATGTAGTTTATTTAAGTGGAATGATCAATAAATCTGAACTTTCCAAACATTTAACATCGAGGAAAAACGTAGAAAGAGAAATTAGTAAAGGAACCTATAATTTCACCACATTAAGAGCTGGTATTATCGTTGGATCAGGTAGTGCATCCTTTGAAATCATGCGAGATTTAGTAGAAAAACTCCCGCTTATGATAACTCCCAAATGGCTAAACACAAAATGCCAGCCAATAGGTATTTCTGATGTCATACAAATACTTTCAAAAACATTATTAAATTCAAAAACATACAATAAAGATTTTGATATTGGTGGACCAGATATTCTAACATACAAGGAAATGCTTCTTCAGTTTGGAAGAATGAGAAGCTTAAAGCGCTATATTATCACTGTTCCAATAATGACACCTAAACTCTCTTCTTACTGGTTATATTTTGTTACATCTATCTCCTACAATCTTGCCATTGCACTCGTAAATAGCATGAAAATTGAAGTTGTATGCCGTAATAGTGATATTAATAAAATTCTCAACATAGAACCAATAGGTTACAAAGAATCTTTAGAAAGAACCTTTAATAAAATTGAGAGAGACGAGGTAATGTCTAGCTGGAAAGATGCATTTATCAGTAGTGATTTCAATTACAATCTCACAGAATTTATAAATGTACCGACAAACGGATGTTTTACCGACACAAAAGAAATGGCTTTTTCGAATAAAGAATCATGCATTAATAATATTTGGAAGCTTGGAGGGAATAATGGTTGGTATTGTGGAAATTGGTTGTGGAAATTAAGAGGTTTTATAGATACAATTATAGGTGGTGTTGGCTTAAGGAGAGGTCGTACTTCAGAAAGGTTCATTAATGTAGGAGATGCTTTAGATTTCTGGAGAGTTATTTACGTAGATAAGGATGAGGGACGATTAGTTTTGTATGCTGAAATGAAATTACCTGGAGAAGCTTGGCTAGAATTTAAAATAATCGAAAATAAATTAATTCAAAAAGCTACTTTTAGACCTTTAGGATTAAAAGGTAGATTTTATTGGTATTCAGTTCTTCCATTTCATGGATTCATATTCAATGGAATGATTAAAAAAATAACAGAATATAAAAAAGATTAATTCACTTGCAACAAATAGAATAGATCCAATTATAAAGAGTCTTTTACAAAACATTTCATTCCATTAATATCCTACACTAGTATTTAACTTATTACTAATCCTCGTCAATTTTAGCAAATATAACATCACTAAAGGTAGGTTGCTTTTCAGAAATACTTCCTGCTCCCTTTCGGTTTATTTTAAAGATTACATCTTTTGTTGTTGTAAATAAAATAACAGACCAAAATGACTTTTGAAGATGAGATTTCACTACTTCTAAAGCTTCATCTAGTGTAAGTTCATCTTCTTGATCTTCTGTTTCTTTAGATCGGTATCGTAATTTAAGTAAAACTTTGAATTCACCATCAGACTCAACTGGCCTCATGAAGATATTCCTTAGATCAGGCTTACCAATAGTTTTAGCCATTGTTAGCTTGGCAAATTGACCCTCTTTTCTACTTTCTAACACTTGCTCCCAGAATTCAACAAAAACATCTTGATAAGACATAGATAAAAGATTAATTATAATAATTTTTCAAAAGTAAGGATTCGATTGATATAACTCAATCAAAGTCTTTAAAGGAACGAGTATTCTTTATTAAGCGTTATTCTCTTTGAGCTAATTAACTTTTATCTACAGCTAATTTATAAGTTGGATCGTCCATTATATTTACATGAATTATTGCTTCAGCATTTTTTAGTAACACAATACAATCCTTACTCAAATGTCTTAAATGAACTTTTTTACCCAGCTTATGATAACGATTCGTTACTACGTTTAAAGCTTCTATAGCAGACATATCTGAAATTCTACTTTCTCTAAAGTCGATGATTACTTCTGATGGGTCATTTGCGACATCAAATTTTTCGGTAAAAACTGTTGTAGAAGCAAAAAACAATGGTCCGTAAATTTCGTAATGCTTTACTCCATCTTCATCAACATACTTCTTTGCTCTAATTCTTTTAGCGCTTTCCCAAGCAAAAAACAATGCGGAAATAACAACTCCAATCAATACAGCTAATGCTAAATTATGTAATATCACTGTTATAGCAGCAACAATGATTACCAGGAACACATCATTTTTAGGCATTTTATTAAAGATTCTTAATGTTGCCCATTCAAAAGTACCTACTGCAACCATTATCATAACCCCTACCAAGGCCGCCATTGGCACTTCTTCGATTATAGGCGCTCCAAATAATACAATTGCAAGAATGGTTAATGAAGCTATAATGCCTGATAAACGTGCGCGAGAACCGGCTGACAAGTTAACTAAGGTTTGCGCTATCATAGGACAACCTCCCATTCCAAAGAAAAAACCATTTAAAATATTTGAACTTCCTTGCGCAATACATTCTTTATTTCCTTCTCCTTTTGTTTCTGTTATTTCATCAACTAAATTTAAAGTAAGCAAACCTTCAGTTAATCCTACTGCTGCCATTATCATAGAGTATGGGGCAATTAACATTAATGCTTCCCAAGTTATTGGAATATCTGGAATATGAAATGGGGGAAAACCACCACTTACCGAAGCTATGTCTTTTACTGTTTTGGTATCAATTTTTAAAAAGTAAACCAATAAAAAAACAACTATAATAGCAACTAATGAAGAGGGCACTGCTTTAGTTATTTTAGGTAGTAAAACTACAATTACAATAGTTAATGCCACTAAACCAGCCATGATGAGCATAGGAGTTCCCGTAAGCCAAGCCATTCCTCCATCACCTGGGGTTTGAAATTGATCCAACTGAGACATGAATATAATGATGGCTAATCCGTTTACAAACCCAAACATTACAGGATGCGGAACTAATCTTATAAATTTACCTAATTTAAATGCTCCAATTAAAATTTGAATAACTCCTGCTAACGCTACAGCAGCTAGTACATATTCTAAACCGTTTGATTTCATTAAGGCAATTAATACAATTACTGTTGCCCCTGCTCCTCCTGAAATCATTCCTGGTCGACCGCCAAAAATTGCAGTCACTAAACCAGCTATAAATGCAGCATACAAACCCATTAACGGAGGGAATCCTGCTAAAATAGCAAACGATAAAGATTCTGGAATCATCGTCATCGCAACAGTTAGACCTGCTAACACTTCTGTTTTAAAGTTAACCTTTTGTGATAAATCAAATAAATTAAATACTTTTTTCATGTAATTTAAAAATTATAATAAAATTTGATTTTTAGAGAGTAAATCAAATAAAACCTGATTGCTGATTGATTCTTAAACTTTAATTTAAGTTGAAAAAATCACGGTTGCAGAATTGTAATAAAATAAATAATTCTCTTCATAATTTATGTGTAAAAATAATCTTTTTAATCAAAGGCACAAGATGTTTTGTTTTTTAAAAAAAAATTGTACACAGTAAATAAGAAGGCCTCATTTGATGCGCACTAGTGTTATGTGACCGGGTTTAATAAAATTCTGAATAATGAAAGTAATTACATATTAAGGTTATATATTTTAACCACTGACACAATAAAAACGCTTTTTACATTTATTTATAAAGAAACAACCAAAACATTACAAATACTAAATTTTAAGCATTATTGTAAAATGGATTCAGTTCTTGTTTTTCCCCTCATTAATTTATTTAATTTTTATAAAATAGCCTGATTTTTTCATCAAAATTAAACGAAGCCAAACTTAAATACTACTTTATACAGATAATAGCCATACCTTTGGCGCCCATTTGAATTGACGGCACATGAAAAGGATTAATGAGTACAAGAAATTATTTAATGTTGAAGGAGACATTAATTTGAAAGATTTAAAATCTACTTATAGAAAACTAGTTAAAGAATGGCACCCTGATAAATTTCAAGATGAAACTGAAAAATTAGAAGCTGAAAGTAAAAGTCAGAAAATAATTGATGGTTACCATTTCCTTATTAGTATTGCTCCTGAAACAAAAGAATCTTTGCTAGAGCAATATGCAACAACCATAAATGAATCTGGCATTGTAGATTACCGACACAAAGGATTATTAATGGAAGTTACCTTCGATAATGGATTTACTTATGAATACTTTGGTGTAAATGATAAACTTTTTCACAAGTTCAATAACAGTGACAAACAAGTTCGTTTCGCAAAAAGAAGTATTTTCAATTCTTTCTTATACAGAAAATCAAAAACAGTTACTCCTGAATTAGTTTAAAATTAGGAGTATAAAATATTCAAAAGCCTTAGATCTAAACTAAGGCTTTTATTGTTTAAGGAAAATAAATTTATTAAATATTTGATAAGACATTCGTAGATATAACAACAAGCATAAAGATTGACAGCTATCATAGGTCTAGCATTAAAACTGTTTAAATTATATCATCAATTAATATTCCTAAAAAAAGATAAAAGCTTTAACAGCGTAAAATGTATTAACCACATAAAAATCTAAATGAAATCACAAAAATATTAGTAAGAAAAGTAACTAACATATAAAACAAACACAATATCAAGCACTTAATTTTGTAGCTTAATCCATTGTTTAAATCATAATACCTGCATCACCTAATATTAATACAACATTAGACAATCTATATTCAAACTAAAAAACAGTTTAGCTTGATTCATACAAGAATGGCATTCAATGTTTGATGTGGAAAATACAATTAAGTCTAATATCATGGGAGCATCCCAAAATAATCCGCAAAATATTTAAGGAAATGTATTACAAACTCTGTTAATCTGGTGAAATATTAACAAAAAGTACAATCAAAATAAATCAGAAGATCAAACTCAAATTTTCACTCAAAAAAAATAAGTTAAAAATAAAGTGTTACAATAATCTTGGATCTAAAATTGAAGGATTTATTCTAACCTTTCCCAAGGCTAAATGAAGTTTTTATTATTTTTTTAGAGGAGAATAATAAGCATAACAACCAAACTATCAATATTGATCCTAACTGCTTCTCCATCATACTTTCCACAAACAAATTAAAAAACAACACTAAAAAAATTAAGAACGAAAAATAGTTGAAGTCTTTAAATCCAATGACAATAGAACAAAGAGCGACGATAAATAATAAAATACCTAAAACACCAAGTTTTAAACCTATTTCTAAAAACTGATTATGACTATTATATTTTAATTTATGAACAAAATCCTCCTCGCTTTCTTTTAATTGTTCTTGAAGAGCATCTTTTCCATCTCCAATACCGTATCCAAATAAAGGACTACGTTTAAATGCTAAAAAACTATTTTCCCATAGCACCAGCCTTATTTGAGTGGATGATATAGCTGCAGTTTTAATTCGTGGTGATTTTGGATTTGAAGCTATCGTTTTCTCCATTTCCAAAAACTTGTGCTTAGCATATTTATTACCTGATAAAATGGCAATTAATAGCACAGAGCTTATTGTGATAAAAAAAACAAGTTTAAACCGTACATTTTTAAGTTTTAACAAAACAAAACCACTTGTCACAACCACAATTAGTAAAAGGGAAAAGATTCCAGATTTAGAAGAAAGTAATAAAATAAACGGGACAAATAACACGACAAATATGATATTCCTCACCAAAAAAGCCTTTTTTAAGGTCTTTATATCTTTGAATAAAATAAGTACAAACACAAAAATCAAAGCTATATTGATTAATAAAGCAGAGTAAGACGGGTGTAAATTGAAACTTAATCGAGTGTATGTAAATTCAAACAAATTAAAGGAAAAACCTGCTTGAATAAAAGCATCCAAATAACTAATTAACACATGGATTACACAGCCGATAATATAAAAACTCAAAACTCTTTCAAACTTTTCTTTGTCCCATTTTGTCAAGGTGAATATTAATGGAAAGTATAGATAACAAGATTTTAATAAAATCTCCTCCGCACCTACTTCCTCATTTTCTGAGTAGAAAAATGAAACCAAATAAAAAACAAAAAGAATCACCATAAACATTGGTGCGCCTTTCTTTTTGAAAATACTTATAAAGCCGTCTTTTAATAAATTATATGGCAAATAATAATAATCTTTCTTCGGTTTACCAAGCTTTTGGTATGCACGAAAATAATACACAATTCCAACTATCGCCGCAATTATAATTAAAACAGGGAAACCTTTAATAACAAGAGGCATTAACAACCCTAAAGTAGCCAATGCATAATCGTAAAACTTTTTTCTCTTGTATACTAGACTATTTGAAATATTTGCGCTCAACCCAATAAATTTATTCAAAAATAGTCAAATGAAATCAGAAATTACTTTACAGTGAAAACTCCTTTTGAAACAATATAATTCTTTGGAGCAATCATCAACTTTTCTTGAATGCTCATTAATCTAGTTTTATATAATTTAATCGCTTTTTCATATTCCACTTTTTGTAAAACAGGATATCCGTTAAAATGTTGTTCAATTTCACCTGACCTAAAGGACAATTTATAAACTCCATTAACATTTGATTTTTCAACTGATGCATCATCCCATTGAACAGTAAAATATTTTTCATCCAAATCTTTAAAATCAACTGGTTGCCAAAAAACTTCCTCAAATTTGGTAAACTCGCTACTAAAACCTTCAAAATCCATTTGAATAGCCGGCGTTCCGGGCTTTAATAATCTTGGCTTTTCAATAAAAGGAATATCATTTGGGGTATAATCAACTTTAATCCATTCATTAGAATCTGTTAATTGATAAAGTGTATTCGCATTCGAAATCTCTATAGACTCCTCATTCTCAATTCTAAAAACTAAAGACTCTTTTATAAAATCAACATCAACGCCCTTTAACTTTGGCAGTAAAATACTTACTTCTTTTTTAGAGCTAAACTTAACAAAATCAACTCTATCAGCCGAAATAACATTCAATTTCAACGCATCCTCTAAAGAGACTTTCGGGGTTCTAATAACTGTTTCCCATTTTATTTCCGGCAAAACTTCTTTTACTTCATTTACAATTAACACAGAATTAGTGCTTTGATCACTAACCTCCTCATCTGTATTCGAAAGTAACATTACTGAGATTATTGCGATTGCACTTAAAGCACCACCTAATCCCCAATAAAAATTACTTGAGCCCTCTACATTCTTGATTTTCGCCAAATCCTCTGTAGTCTGCGCATGCTTTCTCAAAATACTTTTAAAATCCTTAAAAGTAGATATTTCTTCACTTGAAATAGGTTCCCTATTTACATTAAAATCTCTCATGCTCTAATGTTAAAATTCTTTTTAATTTTATCTATCGTCCGGTAAACTTTTACCTTCGCGTTATTTTCTGTAACACCTGTTATTTCAGCAATTTCTTTGAATGATCTCTTTTCAAAAAATCGCATTTCAATTAAACTTAACCTTTCATCAGAAAGCTCCGATAAAGCTTTCATTAAAGTTTGCTCGTGTTGTTTTGAATCATCTTCTTCTAATTCTTCAAAAAAGCTTTCAATTTGAATAGAATCAATGTTAATTGTTCGGTTTTTAGCATCTTTTCGGAACTGCATATTCATTTCATTAAATGCGATTCGATACAACCAAGATGCAAACGGCACTCCTTTAAACGTATAATTCTCGATATTTAACATTGCCTTGTAAAATACTTGTGATACTAAATCAGAAGCTAAATGTTTGTTATCCACCCTAGCATACAAATACCTGAAAATTTGTTCATGATATCTGTCATATAAAACCCCAAAGCGACGCGGATCTTTTTTAGCAAGCTCAATTTCTTGAAGCTCTTTTTCGATTTCTACTTTAGTTTTATGAAATTCTTTATTCACCATCGCTTAGGATATTTCGAATTTATAATGCAAAATTTACCAAAAGATACAATATCAAAAAAAAATGTAAACAATTTCCTAAAACCTTTTAAAAAAGACAACGAAATCCTATTATTTTTTTTGAGTTTTCAACACCTGTTCATAAAAGAATCAAACCTTAGCAAAAAAATGAACGTTATTAACTTTAGGACTCTCAACTCGCTTTAAAATGGAAAAAATTAAATTTAAACACTACGAACACAAGCCATGTAAGTTTGTTTTTAGAAACGGCAAGAAAGTTTTTGGAGTTATTTGGGAAGCAAAGAAGCAAAAGGAAACAACTTATATGTTTGCTAGTGCAGGTGAATTCGAAAAAATTCAAAGACAATTAAAGCCGAAAAGTGGTTTCCCTATTAGAATTGAAGATTTAATTCACGCTGAATTATTATATTAGTAGCACATGAAAAATTAATAACAAATCTTTTAAGGATGTCAATTTTTTGGCATCCTTTTTTCTTTATCAAACTATATTCCTAATTTTAGTCCTCTAATTATTTCAATATGAAAAAGATATATTTTTTGCTTTCTATCACGGTTATGTTTTCTTTTATAGAAACTGAAGATGTTGTATTTACAAATGCTAGTAAAAAAATTAAAATCACTGCCGCAGATTCTTGGAAAGCAGCAGGCAATATGAGAGGAGTTGAAATTTTTATTAGTCGTAACAATGCAAGTTCAGGTATCCCTGCTACTCTAGTGATTTCTAAAGATGAAGGTTTGTTAGAAGGTACTACGCTTAATACTTATAGTGCCAGTCAAATATTTTTACAAATTGCTGTTTTTAAAACTTCAATTTCAATAACGGATACTAAAACTATTGATGGGAAAAAGTTTAAGTATTTTGAATATGAATATTTTAATGATGATTTAATAAAAATGAAATCGATGATTTTCCACACAATCATGGGAACAACTGGATATCAAATGGTAATCACGAGTGAAGACTCGAACTTTGAGTTAAACAGAGCTCTTTACAGCCAAATCTCAAGTTCATTTCAAATTATCAAATAACTAATCGATAAACCTCACAAATGCAAGTACATGGTGGAATTCCACATTCATTGCAGTCATAATCACTCTTTTTACTTTCTTGAAACCAAAAATTCGGCTTCAATTCAACCTTAACAAACTTATATTTTTCAGCACAAAAAGGAAATGGCGAAGAGGATCTTTTCCAATGATTTATATCAATTACCTCTAGCTTAAATTCCTTCGCTAATCTAAATCTAGATTCAAATAGAGCTTTACCAATTCCTCGGGATACAAATTCACGGCCAACTACAATAAAATCAAAAACACCTTGCTTCCCTTTAATTTTTAACGCAGATGCTCCAAGCAACTTGCTCCCCGAAACCGCCAATAGTATTTTAAACCTGTCATTTTCAAAATCTTTCGTATTGCTAAATCCGGCGCCAAACTCTACATCAATTAACTTTCTTAATTCTTGATTGTACTTTTTTTTATATGGAATAATTTTATAACTCGACATATTGAAATTTAAATGCACCGCCTGGTTTAACTTGTGCTAATTGGTCTAGGTCTTCCTTTAAAACTACTCCTAATCTTGGATACCCTCCAGTGCTAGGAGAATCAGACATTAATACTATTGGAATTCCTGAATTTGGAACTTGAATAACTCCTTTAAATGTGCCTGATGAAATAATATTCCCAGTGCTAGTCCCTTTAAGTTTCAAACCATCAACTCGATATCCCATTCTATTTGAATCATTGGAAACATTTAATTGTCGATTGTCCATTAATTTTAAATCCACAGTAGAAAAATCATGATATTCAGGACCTTTACTCCATCGAATCACAGGGTTTTCAATTACAGGAGTTTGAAATTTTGAGATATAAGTTAATGTCGATCCTTTTTTCACTCTTAAAACATCACCTTTCTTCAATGATCTTCCTTTATATCCTCCAGATCTTGCAACTTCATAAGTTGAATAACTACCCCAATACTCATCTGCTTCTAATCTTCCTTTTATTGAGACGTATAAGTAACGACCAATTTCACCTGATTTTACAGTTAATACATCTCCTTTAACAACCTTTACTTTAGTATTGTAAGGAATACTCTCATCATTTAACCGAACGAAAAAAGGAGCTCCTGAAATACAAATATGACCACTTCCCTTAAACAAATAATCCCCTCCAACTAATGTACATTCAAAAATAGGGTTAGAGATTGGATTGCCCAAAACTACATTTCCTAAAACAGCAGAAGCCCGATCCATAGCACCGCCATATGGAACTCCGTAAGCTAAACCATTAACTCTTCCTAAGTCTTGGATTGTAGTACTCACTCCTGGGTTTAAAACTTCAATTTCCATGAATGAGCATTCGTTTAGGTTGATATTTGTTTAATTTGTACTCGTCACTTGTTATTGGAAAGAATTTAACAAAATCTCCCATTTCGATTTTAACAGTTTTAGACAACTCTAATAAGTCAACAGGCGTTCTTCCTATAATTTGCCAACCTCCAGAGATTGCCATTGGATATACTCCTGTTTGGTTACTTGCCAAACCAATTGAGCCAGATTCTACTTTCAATCGAGGTTCGTCTAAACGAGGAATAAACAATCGTTCATCCAAACCTCCTAAATATAAAAATCCAGGCACAAAACCCAGCATATAAACTAAATATTGCGAAGAAGAGTGAATACTTACAACCTCTTCCCAACTTAATTTGGTTTGATTCAAAACAGTCTCTTTATCTATAGCGAAACTGGACTCATAACAAATAGGGATTTCAATTTGATAGGAACTCAGTGAGTTATAATCAATATTTTGCATCACTTCTTTGACTATACTTTTTATACCCTTTAAATTCAGAAGAGTTGATTCGTATAATAATGTAATAGAATTATATGCTGGAATTACGGCTTTCACTCCTTTAAAAGCTTGTTTTCTTAGTCCCTCGTACAATCTTCGAACCTCATGATGAACCTCATAAGATATTTCATTTTTAAACTGAATTAAAACAGCCGAATCTCCGTATTGACTAATGTTATAATTCATTTATTCGGTTTACAACAAATTTAATACGCTCAGCAGACCCTTCATGATCTCCATGAAAACAAATTGAATTTACTACTAATGAAATTTTCTCACCGTTATATGTAGTTACTTTTGAATTTTTAATTTCAATGACTTGATTCAACACTTCTTCGTCATTTATTAGTACAGATCCTTCTAAGTTCCTCAATCGTAGATTACCGTCTACTTCGTAGGTTCTATCAGCAAAACCTTCACTTAAATATTCTATTCCTTTTTCACGACACAAATTAGACGCAATACAGTTAGGCAATCCCATTAAAGACAAACCTTTAAAGTCTTCGGCTATTAAGACTGTCATTAATTCAGCGTAATCAGTGTCGTTACAAACTTTGTGGTAAAGCGCTCCATGCGGTTTGATATACTCTACAACCGCACCTTCATCTTTTGCAATATCAATTAATAATTTGATTTGACTTCTAATAGAATTTTTTAAAACAGGCAAAGTGGTGTCCAGGACTAATCTTCCAAAATTCGTTCGGTCCTCAAAAGCCGGGTGAGCACCAATTCGAATTTCATACTTTTTGGCAAGATTAATAACAGATCTCATAATCAATTCATTTCCAGCATGACTACCACAAGCAATATTACAGGAGGAAACAAATGGTAAAATAGCGTTCTCGTTATCAAAACCCTCTCCTACATCGACATTAAAATCCATCATCGCTTAAATTTCAATAGATAAAGTATCGTATGACAATTTAACATTTTCTGGTAATTCCAATGCGATCTCCGCATGCTTTCCCAATAAATGAGAAATATGAGTTAAGTAGGCTTTTTCAGGTTTTAATTCATCAACCAAACTTAAAGCTTCCGATAAACTAAAATGAGAAATATGCTTTTCTTTCCGCAAGGCTGTAAGCACCAAAACCTTTAAGCCTTTTAATTTAATCTTTTCTTGCGGGGCAATATAATTCACATCAGTACAATAGGCAAAATCACCAACTCTAAATCCAAAAACTGGTAATTTATGATGCATCAATTGTATTGGTATAAACTGTACACCTTCCACCTCAAAAGGCTTATTTGTAATTTTGTTGATATTTAATTGAGGAACACCGGGATATGGATTTTCCGAAAATGCATAGGAAAACTCTCTCTTTAAACAAGCTTCTACATTGTTATCAACAAACAATTCCATTGGACGTTTTTGTTTGAAATTAAAAGCTCTAACATCGTCCATTCCGGCCGTATGATCCTTGTGCTCGTGTGTGTAAACAATAGCATCCAATTGCTGAACATTCGAGCGTAACATTTGTTGTCGAAAATCAGGACCTGAATCAATACAAATAATTTTGTCTTGAGTTTCGAGTAAAATTGAACTCCTGAATCGATTATCTTTTGAATCATCTGATAAACAAACGGCACAATTGCAACCAATAACAGGAACTCCTTGCGAAGTTCCTGTCCCTAAAAATGTAACCTTAATGGTCTCCATATTTTGTGAAATCGAATTTATTTTGAAGCTTCTAAAGCTTTTTCAATGTCCTTTAAAATATCAATAATACTTTCTAAACCAGCAGAAACTCTAATTAAGCCAGGAGTTATTCCAACTTCGGTTCTTTCCTCGTCTGTTAACTTAGAATGTGTTGTTGAAGCAGGGTGTGTTACAATTGTACGTGTATCACCAAGGTTTGCAGATAGTGAACATAAACTAATGTTGTTTAAAAACTCACGTCCTCTTTCAATACCACCTTTAACTTCAAACGTCACAATTCCACCACCGTTCTTCATTTGATTTTGAGCAATATCGTATTGTGGATGAGATAATAAGAAAGGATATTTCACATTCAAAATTTCTGGATGACTTTCCAAAGCAGTCGCAAGTTTAAAGGCATTCTTACAATGCTTCTCCATCCTCACCCCAAGTGTCTCCAAACTCTTACTTAAAGTCCAAGCGTTAAAAGGAGAAATCGCCGGTCCTGTTGAACGGCAATAAGTAAACACTTCTTGAATGTAATCAACAGGTCCTAAAATAATACCACCCATTACTCTTCCTTGACCATCAATGTATTTAGTAGCTGAATGTGTAATAATATCAATACCAAAATCAGTAGGTTTTTGTACAAAAGGAGTCGCAAAACAATTGTCAACATTCGTTAAAACCTTGTGCTTTTTCCCTATTCTTCCAATCATTTCCAAATCAACAATACCGACACCAGGGTTGGTAGGTGTTTCAAGGAAAATCATTTTTGTATTCTCTTGAATTGCGGCTTCCCATTCGGCTTCAGTCGCATTTACATTAACATAAGTATGTGTTATTCCAAAGCGAGGAAGAATATTCGTTAACATCGTATGCGTACTCCCAAAAACACTCCTACAGGCAACAATATGATCTCCACTACCCACGATAGAAACTATTGACGCATGAACAGCAGCCATTCCAGTTGCTGTTGCAAAACCAGCCTCAGTTCCTTCCAAAGCACACATTTTATCAATTAGCTCTGAATAGTTTGGATTTACAAATCGTGAGTATATATTAATATCCGTCTCACCAGCAAAAGCTGAGCGCATATCTTCTGCGTTATCAAAAGTAAAACTAGATGTTAAATACATTGGCGTTGTATGCTCATTGTATTGAGTCTTCTCAGCTCTTATTCTAATAGCACTTGTACTGTCTTGTTTTTTCATAACAATCTTATTACACTACCAATTCACCGTTAACTGTTGAACTATAAGTAATCGTAGCTGTTTCTTCTAAAATCTTCGTAACCGAGCAGTATTTATCCATACTCAAGGCGACTGCTCTTTTTATTTTTTTAACATCTAAATCACCTTTAAACTTAAAATTTACGTGAATATCTTTAAAGGGAGCAGGTGTTCGATCTTCATATCTCTCAGCATCTAGCTCAATTTGCAAATCAACAATTACTTGCTTTTGCTTTTTCAGGATTAAAATCATATCCATAGCGCTACAGCCGCCCAATCCCATAATTAAAAGTTGCATTGGTCTAGCTCCCGATCCAGTACCTCCAATTGCAGGTGCCCCATCAATGTGCACTATGTTTCCGTCCTCATTTTTAGCTTCAAAATGAAAAGCGTCATCTACTCTATCTAAAAGAATTTTCATAGCCTGTATGATTTTATGCTTTACTAAGTTAAGAATTAGGTAATGATATTGTGTTAGCAATTTAATGTTTTTAGGCTGTTTTTTAAACAAAAAGAACTTATTCACACTTAATTCTTTGAAGTTTGACATTCAATTCTTGATGAAACTACTTGTTTTTGTTATTTTTGCTAACCAAAATTCAATGCAATTTGAACAAACAATTCTATAACTCGTCAAATGATCTTGTATTAGAGAGCGGAGAAGTGCTGAAAAAGCCTACCGTTGCTTATAATACCTATGGAAGTTTGTCTGACAAAAAAGATAATGTTGTTTGGATTTTCCATGCACTTACAGCCGCAAGTAATGTTGACGAATGGTGGGATGGATTAGTTGGAGAAGGTAAATTATTCGATCCAAAAAAGTACTTCATCGTTTGTGCAAATATGTTAGGTTCATGTTATGGCTCCAGCGGGCCTAACTCAATTAATCCTGATACTGGTAAAGCATACAATCATTCATTTCCAGCTGTTACAATTAGAGATATTATTAATTCTCAAATTGAATTAAAAAATCATTTGAAAATTGATAAAATAAAAATGGCCGTTGGGGGAAGCTGCGGTGGATACCAAGCTTTGGAATGGTTACTTATGGAGCCAAAAACAATTGAGCATTATACAATTTGTGTTACGAGCCCGAAAGAAAGTGCTTGGGGAATCGCTGTACACACAGCACATCGTACAGCAATAGAATTAGATCCCTCTTGGGGTGATGACGATACAAACTCTGGGTTAGAGGGTATGAAGGCTGCCCGACAAATTGGTTTGCTTTTTTATAGAAATCACGAGATTTACCATCAAAATCAAACTGAAAAAACAAATGAAAAACTAAAAGAATTTAGTGCAACTTCGTACTTAAAATATCAGGGTGAAAAATTAGCAAAAAGGTTCTCTCCTATTTCTTATTACAAATTAACAGAAGTATTAGACACTCACAATATTGCAAGAGGAAGAGATAAAGACATTAAGGATACCTTAAAAAGAATTACTCAAAAAGGATTGGTTGTAAGTATTAGTTCTGATTTATTATGCCCTCCTACTGAGCAACAATTTATGGCCAAACACTTACCAAACTCACAATATGCCTTAATAGATAGTTTGTATGGTCATGACGGTTTTTTGTTAGAATACACCAAAATTGGCAACGTTATTAAAGAAGCTTTTCCTGAGTTAAACCTTTAGTAGAGTTTAACAAAAAAAAATCTTAAAAAATAACTCATCTATTTTCTTTCCTTTAGGAAGTCCTTCATACCTTTACTTTATAGAAAAAATTAATGCCGATAATTACATTAACAACTGATTTAGGATTAAAAGACTATTATGTAGCTAGCTTAAAAGGTCACATTTTGTCTCAACTTCCAGATGCCAGTATTATTGATATATCACACGACATACCTCCTTTTAATATTAGTGTAGCAGCATTTTGTTTAAAAAACTGTTATCAAGATTTTCCTGAAGGAACCATTCATATCATTGGAGTAAGTCCTGAGGCAAATGAACATGTTTGCCATTTAATTATCAAACATAATCAACATTATTTCATTGGAGCTGATAACGGGATGTTTTCATTATTGTTTAATGAAAAACCAAGCGAAGTTTTCAATTTAAACATCATTTCTGATAACGACCGAAGAACCTTTCCTACTAAAGATGTTTTTGTTCAAGCAGCTTGTCATATTGGACGAGGGGGAACAATGGAATTGATTGGTAGCCGAATTGACGGATTAACAGAGCGAACAAATTTCCAACCTGTAATTGAAGAAGATGTTATTAGAGGAATGTCCATGTATATTGATTCTTATGGAAATGTAACAACCAATATAACAAAGTCATTGTTTAAATTAATTGGAAAAGGAAGAGATTTCGCCATCGTTTTTAGAAGATCTGATTATAACATATATGAATTGAAGTTAAACTACAGTGAAGTTCCAGAAGGTGAAAAACTGGCTTTATTTAGTACCAACAACCACTTGGAAATCGCAATAAATAAAGGGAATGCAAATAAATTATTTGGTCTAAAATTATCGGACACGATTAGAGTTGAATTTAAAAGTTCCTCTACGCCAAAAGATGGACCTGATTTATTTTAGAGGCCTACTTTTTAAAACCTAGCGTTTCTTACTTGTCTTTGTAAAATTTTATTTTAGAAATAATTCCCGCACGAATAATCTCGTTAGAACAATCTCTTAATCGGTCTCTAGTTTCTTTTGGGTAATCAATTTTATCTTCAAAAATAACAACGATTTCCTGATTATTTTTCAACCGCATCTTAACCGCATATACATCGTTAAAGTAAGCTACTTTTAAATTACAGGTTTTGATTTTAGAATCATCCAATAAAATATCAAATGGCTTCCCTACATAACTTTCCAATGTCTCTTCTGATATTTTATTCACTTTTCCAGCTGGCTTTAAACTAGTACAGCTTTGAAGCATTAAAATAAAAGAAATTATTAATACCGATATTTTAAAAAAAGAGTCCATAATCTGTTATTCGTACATTAAAATTTATTCTTTTTTTTGTTTTTTTCTTCAATCCACTTGCTCATATATTTAGTTGAACGAAGTGTATTAAGCTTCAGAATAGCACCAATAACATTAGAGACTCTTAAAGTTTGTAGATTTTTTTCTACAGTTTTCAATCGTTCCTGAAGAATTGAAGAATAAACCTCCCTTGAAAACAAAAGTTCAAGAGCAGGTTTACAAAGCTTTTGCTTTTGTTCCCATAGGCTTGAATTCAAATATAACTCAACAGCCATATTCGCTAACTCTAATGGTGAATCACTAACAAACCCAGGCCAATCATCATTTAAATCCATTCCCTCGGAACCAATAAACGTTGTAATAGATGGAGTTCCATTTCTCATAGCATCTACAAACTTACCTTTCAAGCCTGCTCCAAAACTTAATGGAGACAAACATAAGCGAGCATTACTCATCACTTCTGTAGAACTCTCAGCCCATCCTTTTATAAAAAAACCCTCTTTAGTGTTTGTTAATTGTTCAACTTTTGAATTCGGATAACTACCATAAATGTGCATTTCAACGTTTGGTAATGTACTCCTGACCAAAGGCCAAACTTCACTTTTTAAATATCGTATTCCCTCAACGTTAGGCTCATGTAAAAAAGAGCCGATAGTTACAAAATTCGATCGGCTATCAAAAGATTTAAATTCAGTTTCATTAGGAATAGTTTCCATAAATGGCAAATACAACAATTGTAAATCAGGAATTCCTTTTTTAGTTAAATAAGCCATTTCAACTTTGGATATTATTAAACTTAAGTCACAACGATAAATACTCGAAAATTCTCGTAATTCCAACTCGTCATCCTTTGAATTGTTTTTCCTACCCGTAAGACCAGCCTTTCTTTTCTTTCTTAAAGAATGTAAATCTTCGGTATCAAGGATTGTAATGGCATTAGGACAAACTTCCTGAACTCTCCAACCAAACTGCTCTTCCATCATAAATCGATCGAACAAGACAAAAGATGGGTCAAACTCCTTTATAAAGGAGTCGAAGGAAGAACTATTTAACGCAATTGATGAGGTTTCAACATTAATTGTATGTAAGGGAAACGAATGCTGACTTTTGGCACAAGGTGTCGCAAAATGAACCTCATATTTTTCAGCGATAAAAAATTGAATCAACTGCATCATTCTTCGTCCAGCAGCCGATGATTTTGGTTCGGGCCAAACATATCCAATAATGAGAATTTTCTTACTCAAACCTTAAGGGGTTTCCAGTTGTTCCGTTTGGAAATGAGATGTTAATTAGTGTAGATATTGTTGGTGCTACATCCCTAATATTCACCATTTGATTAGATGATCCATGTGTTATTCCAGTTCCCATAAAAATTAGAGGAACATGCGTATCATATGAATAACCACTTCCATGCGTTGTACCTTTTTTTTGATCGTGAATCCAGCCTGGTTTTAAAATAATAAAATAATCACCTGACCTTGAATAATAGTAACCATTAATTGCTTTTTCCTCCATAGCTGAAGAAGTACCCTTTTTTAAATCCTTAATTACTAGTACATCCTGAACTCCCGCAAAACCTTTAATAATTTGAATTACTTTCTCTTTCACAAAGTCAGCATTTAAACCGTGTTCTTTTATCGTGTTTTCATCTAATTGTAATTGAGCATTATAATAATTTTCAACTATTTTTTCTACTTCGTAAGTATTCTTAAAGTAAGCATTCAAAATACTCCCACAAGCATCACCGTCAAAATATCCTGACGGTATTTTTTGATCCGTTAAATATCTTGGAACATTAACAGCACCGTGATCTGCAGTTAAAAAGAACAAAACATCATTACCAACATTCTTTTTGACAAACTTAAAAAATGACTCTAGTTCTGCATCCAACTGAATTATTGCATCCTCCATTTCAACAGAATGAGGTCCATAGAAATGCCCGATATAATCTATGGGAGAAAAACTTACAGCTAGTAAATCGGTATATTTATCTTGTCCTAATTTTTCTTTCACAATTGCTTTCTGAGCAAAATCAATTGTCATTGTATTCCCCATAGGGGTATACTTAACAATATCAAAACCTTCATTTGCAGTGATTTTAGAAAAATCATGCGGAAAAACTGGAGCATCTTCCCAAATGTGAGTTTCTTCGTAATCGTTATTGTCAGAGAAGCTTTCTTCGTATTCCATTATTGGAAACATTGGCTCCCAATCCTTACCTAAATAAAACTTACCTGAACGTTTAATATTCATATCAACAACCCAACTTGGAAGCTGCTGCATATAATAAGAACTTGTAATCCATTTTCCTTGCTTATCAATCCAATAAGCAGCATTTGCTTTGTGACCACCAGGTAAAATTGCGCTTCGATCTTTTAAGGCGATTGAAATAACCTTGGAATGATTATTATTCATCAATTTCATTTCATCACCAATTGTCGTTACCGTTAAGTTACTTGGACTTTTATCACCTTCTTCAGTTTGTGTACCAACTGATTTAAATCTCCGATCATCAACGCAGTAACGCATTACTTTAAAGTCTTTATCATACCAAGTATTTGCCGAAATCCCGTGAACTGCAGGCGTTGTTCCTGCGTAAATTGTTGCATGCCCTGGAGCTGTGTATGTTGGAAGATATGAGAAATTAGCGTTTTTAAAAGAATATCCGCTACTCAACATTTTTTTGAATCCTCCCTCGCTTAATTTATCCCAGTATCTGTACAAGTAGTCATATCTCATTTGATCTACCACTAGCCCAATTACAAGCTTAGGATTTATATTTGTCTCAATAGAATCTTGTGCTTTTGCACCGAGACTAAATAAAACGATGATGGTGAAAATTATTTTTCTCATTGTTTAATCTTTAACCATTTCAGAAAGCACTCTTAATGATTCTCTAATATAATGATCTTTAGATGTATTCTCTTTAAATTTTTTCAATCGAGTTTGAAGAATTGTATCCGTTTGGGCTTTAAATAAATCATACTTATTTAGCTCAACAGTCATATCCACAATTGTCACTTCTTTTACTTCAGCAGAATCACTTTTAGCTTTTCTAGCTTTCTTATAACGCTTATATTCTTCGAAATTTAAAGGAATAAGTGTAAAACCTTGTGCTTTCTTAACCATCTTAGCGTTATTTACGACACTTTGAAAATACTTAGAAGTATCTAATCTATCCTGAGTATTTTTGTTTAAATTTTCAATATCATAAGAAGCTATGTATTTTTCATAAGCCGCAGGAGGAATTGAAGTCCAATTCAAAGCAAAATCGTATTCCTTTTCACCTATCTCAATAAAATCATATGAATCTGGTAATTTAACATCAGGCGAAACACCTTTTAACTGAGTAGCTCCTCCATTAATCCTGAAAAACTTCGCAATAGTTTGTTTTACTGCACCAATATCATTTGCATCATTTTTAACTTGAAATTGTTGTGCAACATCATTTAAAGAAAAGAATCTTTGAACTGTTCCCTTTCCAAAGCTATTACTACCAACTACAACTCCTCTATTATAATCTTGAATTGCAGCCGCAAAAATTTCAGAAGCAGAAGCACTAAAATTATTAACCATTACAACTAATGGTTTTGTAAATTGTTGATCTGGGTCACGATCGGTATAGCTCTCTGGCGCTTGTCCCACTCCATCAACCTGAACGACTGGTCCAGCTTTAATAAAATAGCCAACCATGTCAACAGCATCACTTAATGAACCCCCACCATTATTTCTTAAATCTAAAATAATCCCTTCTACTTTACTCGATTTTAAAGAATTAATCTCATTTAAAACATCAACCGAGCACCTTTTCCCGTTTCGTTTTCCAAACTCAGCATAAAAACTTCCCAAATGGATATACCCATAATTAGTAGAGTCTCCTTTTTGATTTAATAAAAGTGACTTAGCGTAAGTTTCTTCAATAACTACTACATCCCTAATAATTGGAATAACAATAGTAGATCCATCTACCTTCTTAACTGTCAACCTCACCTCTGTACCTTTGGGGCCACGTATAAAGCGAACTGCTTTATCTAAACGCATATTCACAACACCAACTGGTGTAGAGTCCCCTTGCGCAACAGCTGTTATTAAATCTCCAGCTTTCAAGTCTCCTTGCTTCCAACTGGCACTTCCTGCAATAATTTTAGATACTTTAATATAGCCGTCTTTAACTGTTAATGTAGCGCCAATTCCTTCTAATTTCCCACTCATACTTATATCAAAATCCTCTTTATCCTTTGGGGGGAAATAACTTGTATGCGGCCCGTAAATTTGTAAAATAGAATTCACATAAACTGCAAATCGATCTCCTCTTTCTAGTTGACTTAATCGTTTAAACCAGTCTTTTAATCTTTCTCCTACTTTCTCTCGTGCTTCTTTTTCCAAGACAATTAATGTCTTTTGTTGCAAAGTATCGTTTTCTTCTTGATTCTTTTGCTCAAAATATATTTCGTTGATTACTCTTGACTGAATGTATTTAGACCACCTTGCTTTCAATTCTTTCTTAGTAGATACAAATTTTATCTTATCAGCATCAAGTTCAACAGAGTCTTTTATTGTTAAATCAACTGGTTGAGCAATTAACTTTAAAACCAATTTTTCGCTTTCAGCTTCTCTTTTCGAAATTAAATCTGCATAAACACTAAAAAGTGTCAGTTCATTCGCTTTAAGCTCATCATCAATTTTAAATTTAAAGGCTGACAACTTATCAACATCTTCCTGAACTAAAAATCTTTTATTAGGATCTATATTCTCTAAAAACCCGTCAAAAACTCTTTTGGAAAACTCATCATTTAAGTCTTGTTTATTGTAGTGTAAGTTACTGGATAACTTATTGGTAAGATCAAAAACTAACTTTTCGTTGTTCACTTTTTCCTTTACTGTAATTGCACTGCATGCCATCAGTAAAACAACTGCAATCGCACTAAAAATGTAGATTAATTTCTTCATAAATATTCTAATCAAAAATAATAAATACCCTCTTAATTAGAGTTTATCAAATTTAAGCCTTTTTTTTAGGGTTTAATAAAAGTATGTATGAAAGAACGAGTCTCCCATTTTAATATTATCGAATACAACTTTAAAATTAAAGAGATCACAACCTATTATTAAGTGTAAAAACGAAAATCATTCATGTTAAATATATTCCCAATCATTGTGTGTGATAAGAATAGCGATTTAAAAAAACTTCACCCTTTACGGAATACCGTATACATTATGGTTTTTAAATCCAGATTTTGAATTTCTTAAAACATTTAAGAAACTAATATTACCAATTGGTTTTCCATTACACGTAAATTTTTTAATCGCTTTCCAAACCAAATTCAAATCAATTTTCTCGGTCAAATAAGTCCACCAATCATTTACTTCGAAATACTCAGGAAGTTTATGTAAATAAAATGAATTTCTCTTTTTTAAACGTTCATGAGCGCTTGTCCAATAATATTCACCAGGCTTACTTTCCATTTTTGCATCAAATGGATTTAGCTCAACATACCTAACTGCTTCATAAAAATGTTCTTCATCCAAACAAGCGGAGAAGAATCTATCTCCAAAAAGCCTTCCCATTTCTTTATATTTACTCTGGTAATACCTCACATACTTGGTATTTAGAGCGCAAAATAAACGAGATAAACCATTCATGTTTTGTGGTTCAACCACAAAATGAATGTGGTTATCCATTAAACACCAAGCATATAATTTAACTTTATATTTCTTTCGATAAAACTGAAAAAACCTAATATAATTTTCCTTGTCTTCATTATCTTTAAACAAGTCTTCTCTTCTATTTCCTCTTTGAGTAATATGAACTGGAATTTTTGGAACTATTAAACGTGGCTTTCGAGACATTTTTTCTTTGAAATTAGGTATAGATATTCCAAGTATGTCCCTTTAGGTGTAAAAAGAAAAAACAATCTGTAATTTTGGTATATATTAAAAATTAACGGCTCAAAAACTACTGTTTTTTGATGGATGTTTTATTCGTTAAACCTCAATATTTACAAGTAGTTCACTTGTGTTTATATAGCAGGACTGTCCCGATATATTTTTGATATATTTTTTTTATTTAAATAATTTCTTAGTCCTTGTAATTCTTAACTACTGCATCAAAACAACATCATAGTCGTAGTATTTACCATCACTCATTATAACCGAAATAAAGTACTTACCGTTGGCGCCATTAATTAAATTACTAATTTGAGTATTTCCTTCGGTTACTTCAAACT